>Ga0316207_10000045_pt1 | contig 274690 bp, 239 predicted proteins | sample 6weekpyrite_MG_FD_204943 | JGI IMG/M metagenome (GOLD analysis project Ga0316207, IMG submission 204943) | Microbial mat bacterial communities from mineral coupon in-situ incubated in ocean water Damariscotta River, Maine, United States -... | ecosystem: Environmental > Aquatic > Marine >... | reverse complement strand
ATTATTATCAAAACAATAATTTAGGTAAAATAATGAACAAACAAACCCTGCTCAAGTTACTCTACAGTCTGACTTTAATCATATTTCTCACAGCCTGTGGCAGTGGATCAGAAGATGATGGTATTAGTGGCACTGGGTTTGATGTTGCTGGTGCAGCGCAAAAAGGCCCTTTTTTATTAGGTTCTACGGTCACGGTAAATCGACTTACTACAATCGGTGAGCCTAGCAGTGATACTATTCTTACGGAAACTAAAAATGATTTAGGAAATTTCGAATTTTCAACCAATCAACCTCATTTGTTATCTATCTCAGTTAATGGTTACCATTTTAATGAAATTAGTGGGAAAAACTCTGATAGTACGCTCACTCTACGAGCCATTTACAACATGTCTTCGAAAGTTGCACAAACGGCCCATGTTAATGTGCTTACCCATCTTATTCACAATCGTGTATTATCACTCATCAAGTCTAGTGTTTCTCCGAAAGAAGCGATTGATACAGCACAACAAGAATGGGTCACTGCTTTTCAGAAAGTTTTAATCGTAGAAAATGTAGCTGATTTTACTGATTTAACTGTTTATGATTTGACAGATCAATTTTCTGACAGCAACGCTTATCTATTGGCAATTTCATCTGTGGTTTACCAATATGCGACAAGCAAAGGTACGCTAAAAGAAAATCCAATTGATGCAGAGCTTACGGCTGTTTTGAACTATCTTGCTAGCGACTTTGCTGAAGATGGCATAATCTCAGATGAAGTTTTACTGGGCGATCTTGCCACTGCGAGTCGGTTGGTCAGACCCAATAATATTGAAGAAAATTTGGCTGCACGCAGTTATCAAACTTTAAGTCAGCGATTAAGCGTTGCACAAATCAATCGATTTATTGATAGTGATGGTGATGGGAAAGTGAATATCAACGATGATGATGATGACAATGATGGTATTCTTGACATAGAAGATGCTACTCCTTATGGTACTACACCTGAACAAGTCAATGGCAATTACCGACCCTTGGCTGCGAGTTTTAAAGCAGAGACAGACGAAGATATACCGTTAAATATAGACTTTTTAGTACATGATCTAGATGACGATCAGCTACAACTTTTTATTGAAAAATACCCAATGAAAGGTGTATTGCAAGGGGAGCTGCCTAATATTATTTATACTCCGCTCTCGAATTATAACGGACGAGATAAATTTACGTACAAAGTAAGTGATGGTGTAAACGATAGTATTGTAGCAACGGTGGAAGTCACAATTCGTCCGGTCAATGATATCCCGACTATTGCAGGTAAACCTAATTTAGCCACCAATGCTTTTGAAGAATATATCTTTATTCCCAATGCCAGCGATATTGAATTCGATAGTTTGGATTTTGCTGTAGATAATTTACCGGTATGGGCAACCTTTGATAGAGAGAATGGCAAAATATCAGGGATACCGAATAATGATGATGCGGGTATTTATGAAGACATTAGGCTCAGTGTTCTAGATAGTAAGAATGCCGGTCCTGTTTATCTTCCCTCTTTTGATTTAACTGTTAAAAAGAATCCATTTAAGGAGATTCAGTCTTTGCCGTTCAAAATGTATGGTCTCTCAAGTGTAGCTTATGATAGTAAAATTTATGTTTTTGGCGGTTCAGGAAGCGACTTTGGAACTCGGCAGGGAGTCTACTCTTACGACCCAAGTAAACCTAGTATTGCCTGGTCTACGCTTGCGAAAATACCTCTTCCATTGGAGGATTCAACTGCTCATGTTGTCGATGACAAAATCTATGTTGTAGCCGGTTTAGGATTTAATGTCCCTTATTTAAGCCTGTGGGAATATAATCCGAGAAGCAATATTTGGGTGGATAAAACGCCAAGGCCTTTTTGTGGAAACGACTTCACAAGTAGTGCTTTAAATGGAAAAATTTATGTATTTGGAGGTCGCTGTAAAAGATCGTTATCTCGAGTACAGATTTATGATGTAAAAACGGATAGTTGGTCATTAGGACAGGATGCTCCGCAAGCATCATATGATGGCGCCAGCTGTGTTTTAGGGGAAAAGATTTACCTTATTGGTGGGTGGATAAATCATTCTAACGCTGCAGTGCATATATATGATCCTAGTAGTGATACATGGTCGTCAGCTAATAATATGATTTATCCGAGAGCACAGCACAGCTGTGTTGTTGTTGATGAAAAGCTAATAGTGTTTGGTGGTCGGACTGCTGTTGGTACAAACAGAGAGGCTCCTTGGGTCGAAATGTTAAATCCAATTTCTGGTGATTGGAGTCATATTGCCACTATGCGTACTGTTCGGTCTTTTCACTCTTCTGTTGTTATTAATAGTAAGGCATATATTCTTGGGGGAATTGATCATAGTACTCCTGGAGTATTTGATACTGCGAGCGCCCAAGAGTTTGATCCTATGATAATTGAATAGAGATTGTGCAAAAATTTGTAGCATGTAACGGCAGGTGTATGTGTGTAAGTTAAAATTTTTTCTTTTTGAGATTGAGGTGTCTAATTTGAATTGACTTATATATTTTGGGTGTGACATCCATCAATCCACCTATGAGCAATAATTGTACACCCCAAGTTAATGTGTTCATTATGCGTACCGCTACCGATAGTTACTTGATCACTATTCAGAAAACCTCCTAAGTCTCCAAAATATCTTTACTTTTCTTGTATTTTTATTAAAATCACTTCCTGTGTTCATGTGTTGAACATGGATAGGTTTAATGTCTAGTTTGTAGAGTGGTCTATGTTTGTTCTTATTGCTGAACACGACAGGGCGGTAGCGTGTCAATTTGCAAATCAATGAGATGTTAGCCGTCAATATTATTTTACATTCTCTTTTTATTGCTCACAAATTAGTGCTTTTAGTTCTATTTTATATCATCCGAATCAAAAAACTCATGTCGATATTAAGCGATGAAAATCGCTATAAAATTTTAAAACTTCTAGAGCAAAACCCGGAAATGAGTCAGCGTCAAGTTGCTGCTGCATTGGATATTAGTCTGGGTAAAACAAATTATTGCTTAAAGGCGTTGATTGAAAAAGGTTTGATAAAAGCAGGAAATTTTCGCCGAAATCCAAGTAAAGGGCCTTATGTGTATCTACTGACACCCAAAGGCATTGACGAAAAAACAAAGGTTACATTTCGATTTTTACAAAGAAAAAAAGAAGAGTTCAATTTGCTGCAAAAAGAGTTGGAGGAGCTTCGAGCAGAAGTTGCTTTAATAAACAAGCAAAATCTATTGGATTCGGAATAATGAAGTACTGGTACGTTGTTCAAACTAAACCACGTCAAGAATCGATTGCTGAAGAGAATCTACAGCGCCAATCATTTCAGTGTTTCTTGCCTCGTATTAAACAATGGCGTTCCATTCGTGGAAAACGAAAACAAGTCGAAGAGGCGTTTTTCCCTGGTTATTTATTTGTATATCTTGATTGTCGTTTAACCGATATTACTCCAATTCGATCTACACGTGGTGTTGCCAAGATGGTTCAGTTTGGCAAAATTCTCTCGGTTCCTCACATGATTGTGGAGAGTTTACGGCATCAAGCGGATGAAAATAATATTGTTGATATTGCGGATGAAAAATTCAGGCCAGGCCAAGAGGTGTGTATCGAAGAGGGTCCACTTTCTGGTTTAAGAGCAATATTTCAAGCAAAATCTGGGAAAGATCGTGCTTATGTTTTGTTGAATTTATTGGGAAGTCAGCAGAGTGTTGAAGTGCCGTTAGCAATTATTGATTTATGAGGTTGTTCATAATAACCCAAATACACTATGTTAAATATTCCATAGATTTTTATTGACTTTGATTTTTTACATTTTCTTCAATTAGTAAAGTGCTAACTTTATAGGGATGGAAGAATGACAAATTACCGCACAGTTGTAGATAGGAAGGTTTCTTTTGCACTAGTTGGATGTGGCAGGATCGCCTATAAGCATATTGAAGCAATTGAAAAACACAGCGCTGATGCAGAGTTAGTCGCAGTTTGTGATTCGAATCCAGAACGGCTAACTGAAGCTGTCACTAAGACTGGCGCTAGAGGCTTTGACAAATTAGGTGACCTACTAAAAAACAGTGATGTTGATATTGTGGTGTTAGCTACACCAAGTGGATTACACCCAAGCCAAACAATTGAAATTGCGAAAGCAGGCTGCCATGTTATGACTGAAAAACCGATGGCGACGCGCTGGAAGGATGGTTTACGAATGGTTGAAAGTTGTGATACTGCTGGTGTCAGGTTATTTGTGGTTAAACAGAATAGGCGAAATGCCACGCTGCAATTATTGAAAAATGCAGTACTTAAAAAACGTTTTGGTCGAATATATATGGTTAACTTGAATGTGTTTTGGAGTCGACCACAGACTTACTATGATAGTGATACTTGGAGAGGAACATGGGAATTTGATGGTGGAGCGTTGATGAATCAGGCTAGCCATTATGTGGATTTACTTGATTGGTTAATTGGTCCTATTGAAAGTTTGCATGCATACACTGCGACGCTGGATAGGGCAATCCAAGTTGAAGATACTGCTGTGATGAATGTGAAGTGGCGATCAGGTGCGTTGGGATCGATGAATGTCACAATGTTAACCTACCCAAAAAATTTGGAAGGTTCTATTACGATTATTGGTGAAAAAGGAACGGTACGAGTAGGTGGGGTGGCGGTCAATGAAATTCAACATTGGGAGTTTGCAGAGCCAGACTTAGATGATGAAATGGTAAAAAATGCCAATTATGAAACGACATCAGTTTATGGATTTGGTCATCCACTCTATTATGAAAATGTGATAAAGGTTCTTAGGGGAGACGCTGAACCGGAAACAGATGGTAGAGAGGGATTACATTCCTTAGAGGTATTAATTGCAGCCTATCTTTCAGCAAGAGACGGAAAGCGTATATCGCTACCACTTGAGTTTTAGAGAAAAATAAATAATTGATGGATTATATCGTACATCACACTGCAATTGTTGACAATGGCGCAGTCATTGGACAAGAGTCGCGCATTTGGCATTGGGTTCATATATGTTCTGGAGCGGTGATTGGTAAAGCGTGTTCGATAGGACAAAATGTATTTGTTGGTAACAATGTAAAAATTGGAAAAAACGTCAAGATTCAAAATAATGTGTCTGTGTATGATAATGTTATTCTGGAAGATGATGTTTTTTGTGGACCAAGCATGGTTTTTACAAATGTTTACAACCCTCGGTCGACGGTTTCTCGTAAAGATGAATACAGAAATACCTTGGTTAAGCGCGGCGTTACATTAGGTGCAAACTGTACAATCGTATGCGGTGTCACAATTGGCGCATTTGCTTTCATCGGTGCTGGTGCCGTTATAAATAAAGATGTTGTCGATTATGCATTGATGGTTGGTGTACCCGCAAAACAAATTGGTTGGATGAGTCGTTACGGTGAGCGATTAGATTTGCCTATGAATGGGAATGGTGAGACTGAATGCCCCAGTACTGGTGATAAGTATATTTTAGAAAATGGTGTATGCAAACTGATTTAATATTTGTTGGGGTACTATGATGGATTTTATTGACTTAAAGACACAATATAAAAATATAGAAGCTGAGGTAAATGCGCGGATTAAGACAGTATTGAATCATGGTAAATTTATTATGGGGCCTGAGGTTTTTGAGTTAGAGGAAAAGCTTGCGGATTACGTTGGATCTAAGCATTGTATTGGTGTTGCAAGTGGTACAGATGCTTTGCTAGTGGCGATGATGGCGCTGGGAGTAAAAGCAGGTGACGAGGTTATTACCACGCCATTTACGTTTATAGCGACTGGAGAAATGATAGCACTATTGGGTGCTAAGCCTGTGTTTGTAGATATAGATCGACAAACTTATAATATCGATTCTACACTTATTGAAAAAGCGATTACCGACAAAACAAAGGTGATAATGCCGGTATCCCTTTATGGTCAGTGTGCTGAATTTGACGCAATTAATGCCATTGCAAATAAATATCAAATCCCTGTGATTGAAGATGCGGCACAAAGTCTTGGTGCGACATATAAAAGTAGTAAATCATGTGCGTTAAGTACTATAGGTTGTACTAGCTTTTTCCCATCAAAACCGCTTGGTGCGTATGGGGATGGTGGTGCATGTTTTACAAATGATGATGGTTTAGCTGCGACAATGAAACAAATTCGCGTTCATGGGCAAGATAGACGTTATCATCATCCGCTTATTGGAATTAATGGCAGGCTGGATACTATTCAGGCGGCAATATTGCTTGCTAAATTGGATATTTTTCCTAATGAAATTGAACTGAGATCTAAGGTTGGAGCACTGTATTCAGAGTTAATTAGAGAACAACTTCCTGAAATTATCCCACCGTATATTGAAAGTTACAATGCCAGTGTTTATGCACAGTATACTATCCAAGTTGAGAACCGTGAACATATACTGGAACAATTAAAACAATCCGGTGTGCCAACTGCTGTGCATTACCCGGTTCCATTAAATAAGCAGCCTGCATTAAAAACAAATGAATTTGATTTACCAATAGCCGAAGAGCTTGCCGGTAAAGTGATGAGTTTACCTATGCATCCTTACTTGCAGTCAGTAGAACAAGAAAAAGTAATCCAAGCATTGCAAGTGTAATTATTGGTTGAGTAGCTATTGAATGGATAGAGCTTAGAGAAAGAAGCGTACTGTGTATAAAACAGATTTTCTCATCATTGGAGCAGGAATTGTAGGCTTATCTATAGCTAATGAGTTAAAAAAAAGATATCCAGCACAATCCATTACGGTTTTAGAGAAAGAATGCACAATAGGCTTGCATTCAAGTGGACGTAACAGTGGTGTGCTTCATAGCGGGATTTACTATCCACCTACCTCATTAAAAGCTCAAGTTTGTAGCCAGGGTGCGAAGTTGATGGCAGAGTTCTGTTTAGAGCATAAATTGCCTTTAAATAAGATTGGCAAAGTGCTAGTACCTGTTCGGTCTGAAGATGCTTCGCAGTTAGCAATGTTAGCAGAGCGAGCTGAAAAAAATGAAATTGAGGTTGAGCAAGTTGATGAATTTCAATTGCAAAAATTGGAGCCGGATGTACGCTCTGCAACGGGAAACGCATTATATGTCCCGAGTACTTCGGTAATAGACTCGAAGTTGGTGCTGGATAAATTGTTATCGATAAACATTTCAATGGGCATAAAGCTTATTGTTAACACTAAAATAAAAAAAATCGAAAAGCAGAATGTTGTTTTGGAAAAAGAAACCATACATTTCGGACATGTGGTTAACGCCGCTGGATTGCATGCCGATTTAATTGCTCATCTCTTTGGTGTTGGCTTTGATTATACGCTCTTGCCATTCAAGGGGATTTATTGGAAACTGGATCCTAAGACGAAGATTAAAATTAATCACTTAGTTTACCCGGTTCCTGATCTTCGTGTTCCTTTTTTAGGAGTACATACCACAACCTCAATAGATGGAGACATATATTTAGGACCAACTGCGGTCCCAGCATTTGGTCGTGAAAACTACCGTGGTCTGAAAAATATTGAGTCAAAAGAATTTGTTCATATTGTTAATTTATTGTCCAAGCAATTTGTGTCTAACCAAGATGGCTTTAGGCGACTAGCTTGGCAAGAAGGCCGCCGATATTTCAAACATTGGTTTGTCGAAGCTGCAAGTGCGCTGGTTCCAAAGATAAAAAAAGAAGATCTTTTGATTTGCAACAAAGTTGGTATAAGAGCTCAAATGTTGAATGCAAAATCTGGAAAGCTAGTAACTGATTTTGTTGTACAAAATGGATTAAACTCTACACATATATTGAATGCAATTTCTCCTGCATTTACAAGTTCATTTGCATTTGCAAAATACGTTGTTGATGATTTTATCGAAAAGGGATAATTATGGATTTAAAAGATAAGAAATTGGTGGTGGTTGGTGGTGCTGGTTTAATTGGTTCCCATACGATAGATCATTTAATAAAAAATGATGTAAAAGAAATCGTCATTTACGATAATTTTACCCGAGGCCGCATGGAGAATCTTGCCGATTCGATGAAAGATTCTAGAGTGAAGGTCTTTGATACTGGTGGTGATATTATGCAAACAGACATTCTGGAGGCGGCATTTGAAGGTGCAGATGGTGTTTTTCATCTGGCGGCGTTGTGGTTGTTACAGTGCCATGATTTTCCTCGAAGTGCCTTTGATGTCAATATTCGCGGAACTTTCAATGTTATGGAAGCATGTATAAAACAAAAAGTAAAAAGATTGGTGTATTCTTCTTCCGCATCAGTTTATGGAGACGCTGTAGAAGAGCCAATGTCAGAGAATCACCCATTTAATAATAAGAATTTCTATGGGGCCACAAAAATTGCCGGAGAAGCGATGTTGCGTTCCATGCATCACAGGTATGGTTTAGATTACGTAGGTTTACGTTATATGAATGTGTATGGTCCCCGCCAGGATTATCATGGAGCATACATAGCGGTAATTATGAAAATGTTAGATGCAATAGATAAAGGAGAAGGTCCAACGGTATTGGGAGATGGATCTGAGGCTTTTGATTTTGTTGCAGTCGAAGATTGTGGTCTCGCTAATTTGAGGGCCATGCAAGCGGAGACAGTTGACAGTTTTTATAATGTAGGAACTGGAAAAAGAACTTCATTAAAAGAATTGGCAGAGTTGTTGTTAGATATTACTGGAAGCAATCAGCAAATAAACTTTGCGCCGCGTAGTCAAGCAACCCTGGTTACGAATAGAGTAGGTTGTCCAAAGAAAGCTTCAGAGGAAATTGATTACACCGCCAGAATTGAATTGCGGGAAGGATTGGAAAAGTTGATTGCTTGGCGCGCTAATCATAAATCTGAAGTGGAAGCACGTCGAAAAGAAGTAGGATTACCAGTTTAGAGGTAGAAGATCATATATGAAGCGTACAATACAAATAGCACTACCCGTTACAGGTGAACAGGAGTGGCAAGCTGTTCGAGATCCAATTATGTCTGGCTGGCTCACCCAAGGCCCTAAGGTCGCAGAATTCGAAAAAAAATTTGCGGAACGACATCAGGTTAGTCATGCACTAGCAGTTACTTCTTGTACGACAGGTCTACATCTTGCGCTAGCAGCCATGGGGGTAGGACCAGGCGATGAGGTTATTGTGCCTGCATTTACCTGGATTGCGACAGCAAATGTTGTTCTCTATTGTGGGGCTACACCCGTTTTTGTTGACGTTTGTAGAGACACCTATAATATGGATCCTGAACAAGTTGCAACTAAAGTTACCGATAAAACTAAAGCAATTATACCTGTTCATCTTTTTGGGCTCTGTGCGGATGTGGATGCAATACGTGCCGCTGTTCCTGTGCATGTTCGAATCTTGGAGGATGCTGCTTGCGCGGCAGGCGCAAGCTATAAAGGTCGTTGGGCTGGGGCACTTGGCGATGCAGCATCATTCTCATTTCATCCTCGTAAATCTATTACTACCGGGGAAGGAGGAATGGTTACTACCAATGATGATCACCTCGCTGAACGGATGAATCAGATGCGCAACCATGGCGCGACAATCTCAGAGGAACAGCGGCATCATGGCCCCAAACCTTATATTCTCCCGGATTTCAATTTGTTGGGTTTTAATTACCGTATGAGCGATTTACAGGGGGCAGTAGGGATTGCCCAAATGAGTAAGTTTGATAACTTTATTGATGAGCGAGCAGTTTGGGCTGAATGGTATAGAGAGCAATTAAAAGAAATTAGCTGGTTGATGTTGCCGAAAGAACCGGAAAATGGACGACATGGTTGGCAATCCTTTGTAACCTATGTTGATCCAGCAAAAGCACCTATGGCAAGAAATGGGATCATGGAGGCCTTGCAAGAGCAGGGGATTTCAACCAGGCCAGGTACACATGCAGTGCATATGTTGAATCTATATAAAGAAAAGCTTGGGACTAAACCACATGATTTCCCTGGGGCATATGATTGTGATCAGAATTCCATGGCGATTCCTCTTCACAATCGAATGACTGAAGAGGATTATGAATACGTTGTAGTAAAATTAAAAAATTTATAAGTATTTTTTAAATAAACTAGATGAGCTCTTCATGAAATCAAACATAGAAATTTCCACACTGTTTACTGAAACGTTACCAAAAGTATCTGGAGTTTTGATAGCTTCAGATGACTCTATCATTGAAAACCAATCCCAAACAAATTCAGTATTTAGTGATAAATGGGTTAAGTACAGTCAGGAAGAATCGGATGAGCAGGAGCGGCTTTTTGATTTTCAGAAAAAATGGTATCTAGAATTATATGATTTTTCTAGCGAAGAAGATTTGCGATCTTATCTACAGCAGCAGGATGTTGTTTTAGATGCAGGTTGTGGCTTAGGCTATAAGGCTAAATGGTTTGCAGAACTTAGCCCTAATACGTTAGTTATTGGCATGGATTATTCGGATGCAGCTTTCGTTGCTGCTCGTAATTATGCGGAAGTTGATAATCTAGTGTTTGTTAAGGGGGATATCGCTAATACAAAGATAAAAGATGGCGTCGTTTCTTATGTTAGTTGTGATCAAGTAATTCATCATACAGAAGATCCACAGAAAACTATGATTGAGCTAGCTAGAATTCTTAAAGCTCAGGGAGAATTAGGGGTTTATGTTTATGCGAAAAAAGCATTACCTAGAGAATTAGTTGATGATTATTTTAGGGTCAAGACAAAGTCTGTTTCCAATGAAGATATGTGGGAAATGAGCGAGCAATTAACAGAGTTAGGAAAACGACTCAGCGAGCTGAATGTTTCCGTCAACGTACCGGATATACCTTTACTAGGAATCAAGGGCGGGGAAATGGATGTTCAGCGTTTTATTTATTGGAATTTTGTTAAATGCTTTTGGAATGACGAATTGGGAAGAGAAACCTCTGTTTCGACGAACTATGATTGGTATGCACCTTCAAATGCAGAACGTTACTCTGAAGAAGAGTTTATTAAGATGATTGAAACGAGTGGATTAATGGTTAGACCTTTCCATACAGAAGAAGCATGCCACAGTGGCCGTTTTCTAAAGAGTAATTAGATTAATGTGCGGAATTACCGGTATTTTTAATCTGAATGGTGAGCCGGTTTCGCCGGTCATGTTGCGTAAAATGACTGATGCAATTGCTCATCGTGGTCCGGATGGAGAAGGATTCTATAGTGATGGTTTTATTGGGTTAGGGCATAGACGATTAGCGATTATCGATTTATCTCCAGCTGGACACCAACCTATGATTACGCGAAATGGGGCGGTTGCACTCGTTTATAATGGTGAAATTTATAATTTTCAAGAATTACGTTCAGAGTTAGAAGCTTTAGGGCATCAATTTCGCTCGCAAACAGACTCAGAAGTCGTTCTTAATGCTTGGGTTGAATGGGGTAAAGATTGCGTTCGACGGTTTAATGGAATGTTTGCTTTTGCCATTTGGGATAAAAGAGAACAGTCTCTTTTTTTAGTGCGAGATAGATATGGCATAAAACCTCTTTATTATGCCTGTTGGGGGAGCACGTTTCTTTTTGGTTCTGAACAAAAAGCTATTCTAGAGCATCCGAATGCAAAACGTGAATTAGACAAGAAAGCCTTGGTAGAATATTTTACTTTTCAAAACATATTTACTAATCGGACTTTATTAGAAAGGGTTAAGCTTCTACCATCTGCATCAATTGCTCGAATTCCATTAGGTAGTGATGGTGATCCGCAAATAAACCAATATTGGGATTATCATTTTTGTGAGCCTGAGAGACCAGCAAATCCTCAAGAATACCGTGAAGAATTAGACCGCCTAATGCGACAAGCAGTCAGTCGTCAGCTCGTTGCCGATGTTGAGCTTGGGGCATACTTATCTGGAGGAATGGACTCGGGGACACTTACAGCCTTAGCGGCAAAAGAATTGCCATATATTAAATCGTTTACTTGTGGTTTTGATTTAAGTTCTGCATCAGGATTTGAATTAGGCTTTGATGAGCGAACCAAAGCTGAAGCGATGTCTGCTCGATTCAAAACTGAACACTATGAAATGGTGTTAAAAGCTGGGGATATGGAACGTTGCATGCCAAAGTTTGCACGTTATCTTGAGGAGCCGCGTGTAGGTCAAAGTTATCCCAATTATTATGCCGCACAATTAGCAAGCAAATTCGTAAAGGTGGTTCTTTCAGGTGCGGGTGGCGATGAACTTTTTGGTGGTTATCCTTGGCGTTATTATCGTGCTACTGTGTGTGATGATTTTGAACATTATGTTAATCAATATTACGTTTTTTGGCAGCGATTAATTGAAAGTAAGCATTTAAAGAAAATATTTGCTCCAATATGGAGTGATGTACAAGATGTTTGCACTCGGGATATTTTTCGTGATGTATTTCTTACTCATAATAATGAGCTTAGTCGACCAGAAGACTATATTAATCATTCACTTTATTTTGAAGCGAAAACATTTTTGCACGGGCTTTTTGTTATTGAAGATAAGCTTAGTATGGCCCATAGTTTAGAAACTCGAGTCCCATTTATGGATAATGATCTTGTTGATTTTGCAATGCGGTGCCCTGTTAATCTAAAGCTGAATAATTTAGCAGAAGTGGTGCGTATTAACGAGAACCAAGCTGGTGACAAGCAAAGCCAATTTTTCCAAAAGACTAAGGACGGAAAGCAAATTTTAAGGGATATAATGAAAAAATATATTCCTGATGATATAGCGGAAGCCGAAAAACAAGGTTTTAGTTCTCCCGATGCGAGTTGGTTTAAAGGCGAAAGTATTGAATTTGTTAAGCGAAAGCTTATAAACAATAATGCCAAATTATATCAATGGATGGATAATGGTATCGTACAAAACTTAGTTAATGAGCATTTGGAAGGTAAGCAAAATCGTCGATTATTGGTTTGGTCATTACTGAATGTCGAAGAATATTTGGGTAATGTATTAGAATGAAGGTAGTATTTATCGGTGCAAGTCAATTTGGCTTAAAGTGCTTAAGCGCAATAAATAATTTTAACTATTGTCAAGTTGTTGGTGTTGTTACTGCGCCCAAGAAGTTTTCAATATCATATCAACCAGAAGGGGTTGAAAACGTCTTGCATGCAGACTTTGATAGTTTATCAAAATCATATGATATTCCCTGTATTACAATTGATAATGGAATGAAAGACGATACCTTATTTGAGTTGGTTTGTTCATGGCGACCAGATATATTCTTAGTAGTAGGTTGGTATCATTTGATTCCAAAACGCTGGAGAGAATTTGCTCCGACATATGGTTTACATGCTTCCATTCTACCAGACTATAGTGGTGGTGCTCCATTAGTGTGGGCGATGATAAATGGAGAAGAAAAAACTGGAATTACGTTTTTTCAGTTTAATGATGGCGTAGATAGTGGTCCTATCGTTGGACAGGCGAAAACTAATATTACTGTCGATGACACTATTGCTTCACTCTATGAAAGAATAGAGCGCCTCGGCCTAAATTTAATTGTCGATTATCTGCCAAAACTTGCTGATCATTCGGTAGTGCTAACTAATCAAGATGAGAGTAAACGTAGAATATTTCCACAGCGTAAGCCGGCTGATGGGATTATTGACTGGAATCGCACTGCAATTGAAATTTTTAACTTTGTCAGAGCGCAGAGTAAGCCATACCCTGGCGCGTATACGATGTGGCAAGGAGAGCAAATTAAAATCTGGAATGCTTTGCCATATGACTGTACAGATTCGTTATCTATACAATGTGGGGAAGTTTTGATTGATACAGATAAGACAATAGTAATGACTAAGCAGGGATTGCTTGAAATTAAAGAAGCTTCAATTAATGACCAAAACTTTAATGGATATGAGCTAAGAAGGGTCATTGGAGATAAAACGATCCTTGGTAAATAAATTAAGAATTGGATTTTTCTAAAAGTACTTTAATACTATCTTTTCGATTTTCGAAAAGTTATCTTAGATAGATGATGAACAACTATTAGATTGTTAGAAATTCGTTATTGAGATTATTTATATAAATGTTATTAGATAGCAATATTAAAAAAGTTAGTCTTCAAGTTTGTAGTCGATGTATATACGATGAGCGAGTTAATGCAATTACTTTTGATAAAGATGGAGTTTGCAACTATTGTCATCAAGTTGAAAATCTTAAGCAACAATATGGGACTGGTGTGGAGCATGGTGAAGCTACATTAAATACCTTTGTTGAGGAAATTAAACAGGCAGGCAAAGGGAAAAAGTATAACTGCATTATTGGTGTTAGCGGTGGAACTGATTCATCCTATCTTGCTTATTTGGTGAAAGAGTGGGGGCTTAGACCTCTGGCGGTTCACTATGATAATACTTGGAATTCAGCCATAGCGACACAAAATATTCGAAATGTGCTTACGGCTTTAAATATCGATTTGTATACACATGTTGTCGATAACAAAGAGTCTGATGATATATTCAAAGCTTTTTTCTATGCTGGTGTTGCAGAAATCGAAGCACCAACCGACCTAGCGTTAGCTGAGGTTATGTATAGGGCTGCGTGGAAATACAATGTAAAATATGTCCTTGAAGGTCATTCTTTTGTAACTGAAGGAATAACACCCGTTGGCAGAAACTACTTTGATGGGAAATATATTAAAGCCATACATCAGAGATATGGTCACCGTCCCATGAAAACCTACCCTCTTATGACATTTGAGCGTTTTATTTGGTGGTCAGTTATGGCAAGAATTAGAAAAATACGTCCATTTTGGTACATTGATTATAATAAAGAAAGTGCAAGAAAGTTTTTAGAGCGAGAGTATAACTGGCAATATTATGGTGGCCACCATTTAGAAAATCGTATGACTGCTTTTTTTCATGGGATTTATGCTCCACAAAAATTCAAAACTGATTTTCGGAATAATACTCTTGCTGCTTTAGCTAGAAATGGAAAAATGGATCGAGAAGAAGCATGGGCTGAATATAATACACCTCCCAAGGTTGAAAATGAGTTACTTACATATTTCAAAAAAAGATTAGGGCTGTCGGATGATGAGTATGAGAGAGTCATGAATGATGTGCCACGTTCTTGGCATGAATTTCCAACTTCAAAAAAACGTTTTGAAAAATTACGCCCTTTGTTTGCAATCTTAGCAAAAGGGAATTTTGTACCGATGAGCTTTTATTTAAAATATTGTTTTCCAAGTAAAGAAGATTAATGATTACGATAATTGATTATGGCATGGGTAATTTGGGCTCAGTGTTAAATATGTTTAAACGTCTTAATGTTCCAGCCAAAATCACTTCGGACGCAGACTTAATCGCGAATTCAAAAAAAATATTGTTACCCGGAGTGGGCGCCTTCGATAATGCAATGAATAGCATCAATAATAGTGGATTGCGTGAGATTTTGGATCACAAAGCCATAGTTGAGCGTGTGCATGTATTGGGTATTTGTCTTGGTATGCAACTACTTACGCGATCTAGTGAAGAAGGTGAGTGTGCAGGATTGGGTTGGGTGCAAGCGTCAACCTATAAATTTCCACCAGCCGCGGGATTGAAAGTCCCTCATATGGGCTGGAATGTTGTAAAGCCTACTCGAAGGAGTGAATTAACAAAAGAATTATTTGATAAATCGCGGTTCTATTTTGTTCATTCTTACTATGTGAAGGTGGAAAATGAAAATAACTCAATTCTTAAAACACATCACGGTATTACATTTGATTCAGCTATTCAAAACCAAAATATATATGGTGCTCAATTTCATCCTGAAAAGAGTCACAAATTTGGCATGCATTTACTTAAAAATTTTGCAAATTTATAATGTTAAGAACGCGCGTTATACCTACTTTGCTATTACGTAATGAAAGTTTGGTTAAAACAATCAAATTTGGAAAATATGTCTATATTGGTGATCCCTGTAATACAGTCCGTATTTTTAATGAGTTAGAAGTCGACGAATTAATCTTCCTTGATATAACGGCAACTGTTGAAGGTAGAGCGCCAAATTTAGAAATTCTTGCGGATATTGCTAATGAGTGTTTTATGCCATTAGGTTATGGTGGTGGTGTGAAAACGTTTGAACAAGCAAAATCAATTTTTCAAATTGGATTTGAAAAAATAGTTATAAACAGTCACGCGATAGAAAATCCAGTTTTTATATCAGAACTGAGCAAACATTTTGGGAATCAAGCTGTAATAGCATCAATTGATGTTAGAAAAAGCTTTTTTGGTCATTATAGTGTAAGAACTTATTCTGGTAAAAAGAAAGCCGATATTGAACCAACTTTATGGGCGAGACGGTTGGAAGAGCTTGGTGCTGGTGAGATTATTATTACTTCCATAGGTAATGAGGGGACATGGTCAGGTTATGATATAGATCTTGTAAAAACTATTACCGAAGCAGTTAGTATTCCAGTTGTTGCGCATGGAGGTGCAGGTTGTTTGCAAGATTTATCAGATGCTGTAAAACTAGCTGGTGCTTCAGCCGTGGCAGCTGGCAGTTTGTTTGTATTTCAGAAAAAAGACATGGGTGTACTGATAAATTATCCTACACAGGATGAGCAAGAAAATCTGTTTGGTGATATTTAAAGCTGAATTTTACCTTTCACTAGATAATGTATAGAAAATGGTGATATGTATGCGCGCTACAAAGTTTTATTCAAGTGATAGTTGGTCGTCGAGGAAATAATAATAGTTTTATGTTCTACAATATTTTAAAGGTTGCATAGATGGAAGATGTCGAATTAGTGTTAGGATTAATCTTGTTATCTATTGGAGCACGATTATGTGCTATGTTTCCTCATCGACGATTTCTTACTTGTGCTCCTGTGGGAGACGCAATCACGTATTATCAATTAATTACATATTATCAACAAAAAAACCGTAAATCTTATGATGAGCGCTGTTTGATGGGGACTGACGCTATTAATGTGCCTAATTGGTATCAAAGAATTTGCGCGGTTCTTTTTTCTAAAGAATTGCTATTTAAAAAGCCATTCCTTCCGAATCTACTTTTTTTTGTTGCATCTGTCCTTATATTTTTTTTAGTAATTGGTATTAATCCGTCAGCTATTTTTGGAAATGATGTCGTTAATGTTTCGATTTTAGTTACAGCTCTTGTTTTTATGCTTAGTTTGAATAATGTTAATTTTGATGAAGAAAGTATTCATTTTTTAACATTAGCGCCTAGATTTTTAGGTAAAGTTTCAGCATCGTTTACAGTGTTTTTTACCTGGCTGTATATGATAAATGACGGTATACACTGGTTTGTTTTTGCTGTAATTTTTACAATTATATCGTTGATGTCATCATTATTTGCTCGTCAAGCCGTTTTATTTTTACTGATAGTTTGGTCTATATTGTCTATGACGTTTGCGCCTGTTTTGGTGCTATTTTTGAGTGTAGTGGTATGTTTTTTTGTTTTTGGGAAAGAGTTTGTGCCTAGTGTTAAAGGGCATTATGATTTCTCGATTAACTGGGTGCATAGGGACCTGGTCTATCGTACTAAGTTAAGTGAAATATTTACTCGACATTTCCTTAAAACGAATCCTCCAAAAGAGGTGATTAGGGAACTATTTGATGGTAGGGTGCTTCGAATAGCCTATTTTCCTGAAGTGTTAATTTTAGTTGCATTTCTATTCGCATCTGATGGAGTAGGAAGTGATATCAAATATCAATTATTTGTTCCAGTATTAAGCGCTTTGGTAATTTGGTTTGTTACTTCACTGAGAAAATATGCGTTTTTGGGAGAAGGATATAGGTATATTACATTTACGCAGTATTTTTATTTGCCATTTGCAATTGGTTACTTAACACCATATGTTAATGAAACTTTTACTTATGTAGTTTTGTGTGCTTTCTTTCTATATGTTGCAATAATTACAACTTATAAATTGTTTCATAAGGCTTCATGGATAGTGACGGATGGTGAGGATAAATTAAGTGAATTTCTGGATAAGTTCCCTTTGCCAACAGATGCAATAATATACTCAGTTCACTATCGAGTTGGTGAAGAAGTGCTTGCTAGAGGATATGGAGCTAAAAGTTTTGCATATCAGCAAGGGAATCATGGGAAAGAAATTAACGATAAGTATTTTGAAGAGTACCCCTATTTAAAGATTGATTGGAAACCTCTTTTTAAAGAATATAATGTGACGCATGTAATTGTTGAAAAAGAGTCATTAATGGGCATTGGTTTAAAGTATGACTATAGTGGGCTAAATTTAGTTGGCGAAAGCGATTACTATATTCTATATGAAGTACCAAAGAGCTACGCGACTTCTTAATTAGCGTTTGTTGATGGTTCGTTATGCACAAAATTTTTGCTAGAGGGTTTTGTTTTATTCAACGAATACCTATCGAAACGTTTCTGCAGTATATCGAGGTGCCGGGCTTCAAAAAAAGGTTTTATCTAAAAGCATTACTTTCCAAAATATAAGTTGATGGAGAATTTGAGTGAAGATCCTAGTAACTGGAGCTGATGGTTTTATTGGTTCTCATCTGGTGGAGATGTTGGTTAAGCAAGGTTGTGTGGTTAAAGCATTGTCACAATATAATTCGTTTAACAATTGGGGTTGGCTTGAAGATATAGATTATTCTGAGAATATAGAAAATTTAGCAGGGGATGTACGAGATCCACATTATTGCAAGCATATTATGAAGGATGTTGACATTGTTTATCACTTAGCAGCCTTAATTGCTATACCCTATTCTTATATTGCTCCCGATAGTTATGTTGATACAAATATCAAAGGAACCCTAAATATATGTCAAGCTGCTCTAGAAAGTGGAGTAAAAAGGGTCATCCATACCTCAACGAGCGAAGTGTATGGAACGGCTCAATACGTTCCAATAGATGAGAAGCATCCTTTGCAACCGCAATCTCCATACAGTGCCTCAAAAATTGGAGCAGATGCAATGGCAATGAGCTTTTATAATACCTTTGAGTTGCCAGTATCAATTGCTCGGCCTTTTAATACCTATGGACCAAGGCAGTCAGCCAGGGCTGTTATTCCTACAATAATTGCTCAAATTGCGAATGGCACCAAAACAATTAAGCTAGGTGATGTCTCGCCAACTAGAGACTTTAACTATGTTGAAGATACTTGTCGTGGATTTATAGCCTTGGCAAAGTCAGAAAAATCAATCGGCGAAACAATAAATATTGGCTCTAATTATGAAATATCAATTGGTGATACACTAAATATCATAAAAGATTTAATGGGTAGTGATGTTGAGTTTATAACTGATGGGCAACGTATTCGCCCTGAAAAATCAGAAGTTTTTCGTTTGTGGTGTGATAACACAAAAATTAACGAATTAACGGGTTTTGAGCCTCAAATTGATATTCGCAATGGTTTGCAGAAAACAATAGACTGGTTTACTAAAAGTGAAAATTTGAAGAAATATAAAGCTAATATTTACAATGTTTAAATCTTTTGTTTCATTGGTTAGAGATATTTATGGGGAAACGGACTTTATTCCGTTACATGAGCCCAGATTTTTAGGGAATGAAAAAAAGTATTTATTAGATACAATTGATTCGACATTTGTATCTAGCGTTGGCGCCTATGTAGATGAATTTGAGAGAAAGGTTGCAGAATTTACTGAGGCAAAATATGCAATTGCAACAGTCAATGGTACTTCTGCATTGCATGTTGCTTTGTTGTTGTCCGGCGTAAAGTGTGACGACGAAGTTATTACTCAATCTATGACATTTGTAGCAACCTGTAACGCGATCACATATTGTGGTGGAGAGCCGATTTTTGTTGATGTCGATCGAGAAACAATGGGTCTGTCTCCTGATGATCTGGAAAGTTTTCTGGATCAATATGCGATTATCACTGATGAGGGAGATTGTGTAAATCGAGAATCTGGAAAAATAATTCGGGCGTGCGTTCCAATGCACACGTTTGGTCATCCTGTACATATCGAAAAGATTAAATTTATATGTGATAAATATAATATTATGCTTGTTGAGGATTCTGCCGAGTCTTTAGGGAGTTATCGTAATGGAATTCATACAGGGCGGACTGGAAGTTTATCTGCATTAAGTTTTAATGGTAATAAGCTGATTACAAGTGGCGGTGGAGGGATGATTCTAACTGATGATGAATGTCTTGCAAGGAAAGCGAAACATTTAACAACGACTGCTAAAAAAAATCATTCCTGGGAATTTGTGCATGATGAGATCGGCTTTAACTATCGCCTTCCTAATTTGAATGCTGCACTAGGATGTGCGCAAATGGAGATGTTACCTGAGTTTGTTAATAAAAAAAGAAATGTTGCCAAGATGTACCAAGTCTGGGCGAAAGAGAATGACTTTGAATTTGCAGTTGAGCCCTCGAATTCACAATCTAATTATTGGTTGAATTCGCTTATTTTCGACGATCGCAAACAACAGTTGGAATTTTTAAAGTATACAAATGCTAACAGCATTATGACGCGACCTGCATGGAATCCAATGCACGAACTTAATATGTTCAGCAGCTGTCTCTGTTCAGATCTGATAAATACCAAATTTTTGGCAGATCGATTGGTTAATATCCCGAGTAGCGTGCCTATATGAACAAAAAAAGAAAAATCTGTATAATAACTGGGACCAGAGCAGAATATGGACTTCTTCATCTCTTGATGAAAGATATAAACCAATCCAGTCAATTAGATCTGCAGGTTATTGTTACAGGAATGCATTTGTCGCCCGAGTTTGGATTAACCTGGAAACAAATAGAAGAAGATGGTTTTACAATAAATCGTAAAGTAGAAATGTTACTCTCGTCAGATACTCCTGTTGGAATTGGTAAGTCGGTAGGCTTGGGGATGATTGGTTTTGTTGAAGCGTTAGAGGAGTTAAAGCCAGATTTAATTGTAATTTTGGGTGACAGATTTGAGATTTTCTCCGCTGCGACCTCTGCAATGATTAGTTGTATTCCTATAGCGCATTTGCATGGTGGAGAAGCAACAGAAGGGTTAATTGATGAACCAATCCGTCATTCTATTACTAAAATGTCACATTTGCACTTTACTTCAACTGAAGCTTATCGAAAAAGAGTTATACAGCTTGGTGAGCAGCCCGAGAGAGTTTTTAATGTCGGTGCAATAGGGGTAGACAATATTAAGCGAATGAAGCTTTTAAGTAAGGATGAGTTTGAAAGGGCTATAGATTTTCAGCTTGGAAAAAAAAATATTTTAATAACATTTCATCCAGTCACTTTAGAGCATACATCAGCTGAGGAGCAGTTTAAGGAATTATTACTTGCATTGAGTGAGTTGGCTGATGCGAAGTTTATATTTACTAAGCCAAATGCAGATACTGGTGGTCGCGTGGTCATAGATTTGATTGATAAATATGTTTCGCAAAATGAAAATGCGGTTTCATTTATTTCTTTGGGGCAGTTGAGATATCTATCAGCATTGCAATATATGGATGGTGTTGTCGGTAATTCATCAAGTGGATTAATAGAGGCGCCAAGTTTCAAAATTGGAACTATAAATATTGGAGACAGGCAAAGAGGCAGGATAAAGGCGGGTAGTGTCATAGATGTTGATGCTACATATCAAGGTATTAAAGATGGCTTGGTTGTGCTTTATTCTGAAGAGTTTCAAATAAAGCTTGCACATACTGTGAATCCCTATGGGGACGGAAACTCTTCAAAACAAATTGTAGAAAAGTTATGTGAATATTCACTGGAAAATGTAATTAAAAAAGAATTTTTTAATTTAGAAAGCAAATGAAAATCGTATTTGTAGGCACCGTTCTTTTTTCTAAAAAGATGTTGGAGAAGCTATTAGAAATTAATGCGAACGTTATAGGAATTATAACTTCGGAACCAAATTCCTTTAATGCTGATTATGCTAATTTGAAAGAATCAGGACATAAAGCTGGAATCCCTGTTTTGTCAACAAAAAATATAAATGATGAACAAGCAATATCATGGGTAAAGGAACTGTCTCCTGATATTATTTTTTGTTTTGGTTGGTCACAACTAATTAAAAAAGAAATACTACAACTACCAAAAAAAGGAGTTGTAGGTTTTCATCCTGCCGCTTTACCTAAAAACAGAGGTCGGCATCCTCTTATCTGGGCGTTAGCGCTAGGGCTTTCCGAAACGGCTTCAACATTTTTTTATATGGATGAGGGGGCGGATAGTGGAGATATTATTTCACAGGAACCAATACAAATTGACTATGATGATGATGCTGCAACGTTATATCAAAAAATGATTGATATTGCTCAAGATCAATTAGCATGTTTAGTTTCAGATATTGAAAATAATAAATTAGATCTGATAAAACAAGATGTATCGAAAGCGAATCTCTGGCGAAAACGAAGCCCTAAAGACGGAGAGATTGATTGGAGAATGAGTTCTGGTGCCATATATAATTTAGTCAGATCTTTGGTGCGCCCATATGTGGGTGCGCATTTTGAACTGAACGATAAAAATTACATAGTATGGAAAGTACAGCAAGTTGAAGTTGATGATATTGAGAACCTAGAGTCTGGAAAAATATTAAAAATTGAAGATGATAAGCCAGTAGTCAAATGTGGAAATGGTGCCGTCAAATTATTGGATATTCAACCTAAAGTGAAGCTTTCGGTCGGAGATTATCTGTGAATTCCGTTTTAGTAATTGCTCCTCATCCTGATGACGAAACTCTTGGTTGTGGTGGGACCTTGCTTCGTCATAAGGCTGAGGGTAGCTACATTCACTGGTTAATCATGACTGGCTTATTTGAGCAAAATGGATTTGATGTGCAAAGAATTCTTTCTCGAAAAGAAGAGATTCAAAAAGTAGCAGAAAATTATAGTTTTGATAGTGTTTTACAAGCTGGTTTTCCTACCACTCGCCTAGATGAAATACCTTTGGGGGAAGTGATTGGATTCATTTCAAATGCAATTAGGTCAATTAAACCCGATACAATATATCTACCTTATTCGGGCGACGTGCATACTGATCATGGTGTAGTATTTACTGCGGCCTTAGCATGCACTAAGAGCTTTAGATATCCCTATGTTAAAAAAGTTAGAGTTTATGAAACACTATCAGAAACTGAATTTAATATACGGCCGGATACGGTTGCGTTCAAACCTAATCTATGGATAGATATTACCTTTTATTTGGCCAATAAGATAAAAATTATGAATTTGTATGAAGGTGAAATGAATGATCACCCATTTCCTCGAAGTGAGAAAAATTTAAATTCATTAGCAACTTTTCGTGGCGCTACTGCTGGGTGTGAGTTTGCAGAAGCATTTATTAGTATTAAGGAAGTGGTATGAGTAAGCGATGTCTGATTATTGCAGAAGCCGGCGTGAATCATAATGGGCGCTCTGATTTAGCTTTTGAGCTAATTGATGCTGCGGTGGAGGCGAAAGCAGATGCGATCAAATTTCAAACATTTAAGGCGTCAAATCTTGTTACAAACAATGCAGCTAAAGCTCAGTACCAACAACAAACTACAAATAGCAAAGAGACTCAGTACGATATGCTTAAACGACTCGAGCTGCCGTATGATTTGCATTATGAGTTAATTGAGCATTGTAATGAAAAAGGAATCCGTTTTCTTTCAACGGCTTTTGATCATGAGAGTCTTATATTCTTAACTAAAGATCTCGGATTGACGACATTGAAAATTCCTTCTGGAGAAATAACAAATGCGCCTTTATTGTTAGAACATGCATATACTGGGTCAAATTTAATTGTTTCCACAGGAATGGCTAACTTAGGTGAAATCGAAGAGTCATTAGGCGTTATTGCATTTGGGTTGTTGGGAAGTGAAAATCCGTCACGAGAATCGTTTAAGGCTGCCTATGTATCGATAGATGGCCAGAAGAAATTGAAAGAAAAAGTTTCTCTTCTACATTGCACTACAGAATATCCTGCTCCGCTCAATGAAATTAATCTAAATGTTATTAAAACTCTGGAATGTGCATTCGGATTACCAGTAGGTTATTCAGATCATAGTGCAGGAATAACAGTGCCGATTGCTGCAGCAGCATTAGGCTCAGTTATCATTGAAAAACATTTCACTTTAGATAAATCATTGCCAGGCCCTGATCATAAAGCTTCGCTTGAGCCAGTTGAGTTGAGCCAAATGGTGTGTGCGATTCGAGATGTAGAAACTGCGTTAGGAAAGAGTATTAAAGGTCCTACTTACTCGGAAGTAAATAATTTAGAAATGGCGAGAAAAAGTCTTGTCGCAGCGATGACGATAAATGCAGATGAGAAATTCACAAAGGATAATTTGGCTATAAAACGCCCGGGAGGCGGCGTTTCCCCTATGAATTACTGGGATATGCTAGGGTTGATTAGTGAAAGGGACTACGCTAAGGATGATGTAATATCTTATCGCTAATGAATGAAAGGAACGTTATTGTTATCGGTGGTGGTGGGCACGCGAAGGTTGTTATTAATACTCTACAATTAATGGATTGTGTAATTGTCGGGATTCTTGATCCAAAAATTATTAGTGGTTCGTATGTGTCTGGGGTCAAAGTCTTAGGTGATGACAAATGTATAAAGAACTATTCTGCTGAAGAAATTGTTTTGGCAAATGGAATAGGGATGATTCCTGGCAATAATATTCGTTGGGAGGTTCAAGCACACTACAACGCAGAAGGTTATGATTTTTTATCGCTTTTGCATCCGTCCGCTATTGTAGCAGAGGATGTAAAATTAAATGCAGGTGTGCAGATAATGGCTGGAGTGGTGATCCAGCCTGGTGTAGAAATCGGGAAAGGTACAATTATTAATACAAAAACATCAATTGATCATGATTGTGTCATTGGGGACAAGTGTCATTTAGCACCAGGAGTTACACTAAGCGGTAATGTGGAAATCGGAACCAAATCTTTTATTGGTGTTGGCTCAACAATAATGCAAGATGTTACTATTGGAACGAATTGTGTCATTGGGGCGTGTAGTATTGTATCGAAGGATATTAAAAGTAATATGAAGCTTATTCAATCTAGAGATAATTTGTATAGTATAAACAATGGTTAATAAAGTACGGAATTGGCAAAAAGTTCTTGTTGATAACAAGGCTAATATGATGAAAGCAATCGAAAAGCTTGATACTGAAGCTTTGAGAATTGTTTTAGTTGTGGATGATTTTCGAAAATTACTCGGCACTGTTACGGATGGAGATGTACGTCGGGCTTTGCTTTGTCACTGTGGTATGGACACCCCAATTTCACAAATAATGAATCGAACACCTGTTACAGCGTCAATACATGAAGATAGAAGCGAAGTTTTAAGAAAGATGAAGCAGGAAGATTTGTTGCATATACCAATTATAAATAATGAGGGTCAAATTGTAGATCTAGAGACTCTCCAGCATTTAACAGATTCGAAAAAATTTGATAATCCAGTATTTTTAATGGCGGGTGGTTTTGGAAAACGATTAATGCCTCTCACGGAAGATATACCTAAGCCGCTATTGAAGGTGGGAAATACTCCAATTTTGCAGACCATACTTGAATCTTTTATTAGTAATGGATTTCACAATTTTTATATTTCTACCCATTACAAAGCAGAAATGATTCGAAACTATTTTGGCGATGGAAGTGCCTGGGATGTAAAAATTAAGTACGTTCATGAAGAAGAGCCTCTAGGTACTGCTGGAGCCGTAGCGCTATTGCCTGAAAGTTTGTCAAATATGCCAATAATTATGATGAATGGTGATCTCCTTACAAAAGTGAATTTTGAAAATTTGATTTCGTTTCATTGTGAACAGGGCGGTATCGCAACTATGTGTGTGCGTGAATATGACTTTCAGGTACCCTACGGTGTAGTTAAGGCCGATGGGCAGCAAGTAAGAAATATAGTAGAAAAACCTATCCATAAATTTTTTGTAAACGCAGGAATTTATGTTATTGAGCCGGATTTGCGAGCTAACATTATCAGGGGTAGTTCAATTGATATGCCCGATTTACTGCAAAAAATGATTTTGGAGGATAAAGGGGTAAGTATGTTTCCTGTGCACGAATACTGGTTGGATATAGGTAGAAAAAGTGATTATCAGCAAGCCCAATGCGACATTACGAGCAGAGCCTTTGACTATTCCAATTAACCACTATATATTTATGGTAATAAATTTTTGCGGTTTTTTATATAAATAACTATCTTAATTTGAGATGGAGGTAATTCAAATGTTCGAAAAAGAGTTTGATAATTATGTTGAAAGGGGCTTTTGTATTTTAAGAGGATTTTTTAACCAGAAAGAAGTTGATGAGTTACTTGAGCATATAAATGATTATATTGAGAATGAAGCGGAGAAACTTTCTGGTAGAGATATCAATTATGCTGACGGCGAAATTAATTCAATACATGCGTTACATAAAGGTGATAATTATTTTACCAGATTGGCAGCGCAAGAACGGATTTTAACCGCTGCGAAAGTTTTTTTAAATGCAGAGCCAGAGCTAAGAGGGGCTGAACTGTTCGCAAAACCTGCTAAGGTTGGGATGCCCAGTCCAATGCATCAAGACAACTTTTACTGGTGTGTAGACGGAGCCAATGCTCTAACAATGTGGGTCGCTATGGATTTTTGCAATGAGGAAAACGGTGGGATAGCATACTACGAGGGTAGTCATAAATTAGGAATCGTAAATCACGTTGATTCCTATGCTCCTGGTAGTTCGCAAAAAATACAAGAAGAGATTTTAATGGAATCTGATAACAAAATGAAAAAAGTTGTGCCATCAGTTGAGCCGGGCGATGTACTCGTGCATCATAGCTTAACATTTCATGGTAGTTCTGCTAATAAGTCTGCGAAGAGTCGTAGAGGGTTTACAATGCAATTTAAAGATAAAAATGCTAAGTATGACAAAGAGATGCTGACCCACTATGAAGATCATCTTATGCGGCAAGTTGCTAACAGAGAAGCTGCTATTTAGCAAGTTGTATTTCCAACTCGATTATATATGGTAGAAAAAAATGCCTGGTTTTGAATTAATTGACGAACAAGAAAAAGCTGCAGTTGTAGATATATTTGATAATCAAGGAGGCGTGTTATTTGCCCACGGTTTTGATGCGTTAAGGAAGGGGCACTATCAAGTAAGGGAGTTTGAGCAGGCATGTGCAAATAAATTTGGTGTGGAATATGCGTTAGCGGTAACGTCTGGAACATCAGCGTTAGCTATTGCACTAAAAGCTTTGGGAATAGAACCCGGTGACCAAGTAATTACACAAGCCTTTACTTTTGTTGCATCTGTGGAGGCGATATTATCCATTGGTGCTGAACCAATCCTAGTAAATATTGATGACACTTTAAATATGGACCCAATTGAGCTTGAGCAAATCATTGGTGATCGAACTAAAGCTATTATGCCTGTCCATATGTTAGGAATGGCCGCAAATATGAATGCAATATCTAGTATTGCGAATAAATATGGCTTAAAAATTGTAGAAGACAATTGCGAAAGTATTGGTGCGAGTTTAGATGGAAAATATCTTGGTACAATCGGTGATGTAGGCGTGATTAGTTTTGATCATGGAAAAGCACTGACAACCGGTGAGGGTGGGATGCTTTTAACAAATTCTAAAGTAATATATGATTATGCGCGAGAGTACCATGACCATGGGCACCAGAATAATCCCAAATTGCCTAGAGGTAGAGATAGTAAAAGGTTTCCGGGATTCAATTATAGAATGACTGAAATTCAGGCGGCTATTGGTAAAGTGCAGTTAGGTAAATTATCTTTCTTGTTAGAAGAAAATGCCAAAAGGTATGATATTTTACATGATATTCTTTCAGTGGTGTTGGAGCCAAGAAAGGTAGTAGCCAATTGTATTGGCCAGAAGGATTGTTATATTTTTAAAGTTGATAATTCACTACAACGACAAAAGATTTTAGATTTGTTGAATGAAAATGGCGTTGGAACTAAAAATATCCCGGATGCTATTGAGTGGCATTGTGCATTTTATTGGGATCATATTTTGGAATCTAGCGATATCGCAAGACTTGAGAAGAGTAAGAGCTTATTGGAAGATCATATTGCAATACCTATTATGATAGGTCGGAATGAAGATCAGTATCGAAACATAGCAAATGAAATTGCAAGAATTTGTAAATCCAACTTATGACAACAATTGGAGTTATACCTGCTCGAAAAGGTTCTAAAGGAATAAAAAATAAGAATCTTGCCATCATTAATAATAAACCACTGCTTCAATATTCAATTGATTCTGCTTGTAATTCTGAACTATTAGATCATATTGTATTGACAACAGATTGCCCTAAGATTATGCGTTTAGGGGCTGATTTAGGTATATCTTATATTAGGGAGAGGCCAGCTGAACTTGCCACAGATGAGGCGTCAATGTCCGCCACTCTTTTGGATGCATTGGTGTGGTTGCAACTTGAGCATGGAATAGAGTCGGAAGTTGTAGTGTTGTTACAGCCAACTTCTCCATTGCGTTTATCTACTGATATAGATGGAGCTATAGGAAACTTAACAACAGAATTTGATTCTGTCATTGCTGTAAATCAAGTTCAAGAGCATCCGTTTGAGTGCGTTGAAATTGCTGCTAACGGTGAATGGAGCTATTTAGCGGAACCAGATTTCGAAGTAAATCGCCGGCAAGAATATAGTAAAAACTTCTATTATATAAATGGGGCTATTTATGTTGTTAGAAGAAAATTTTTTGTCGAATCTCAACGTCTAATTTCAGAAAAATCTGGATTTTATGAGATGCCAAGAAATAGAAGCGTAGACATCGATTATCAAGAAGATCTTGATCATGCAGAATTCTTACTGGGTAAGGAAATTTTATCTGGGACTTAAAATTAAAGATGCATATGAGCTATTGCATAATAATTTAAGTGTCACCTGAACTATTACAAAGATGTTTAGGTTTGTTAGTTCAATTCTTTTGTTGTAAGTCAGTGAAACAATACAAAATCTCAAATTATAATGCAAAGTTTTAGTGCGCTCTTGCTTGCCTGTTGGTAAGTGTGGCGTTAGTGAAAAATGAGCTCTATCGAGATAAAATGTAGGAATAGAGGCGAAATAGTTTTGGGCTGTTTTTTTATATTCAAATTATACTGAGGTGATAATACATGGTTGAAGAGAAGGGATATTGGGATCGAGTAAATTCGTATGGTGATATGTTATATAAAAGAGCTATAGGTGAGTTAGATGAAATGGAATCATCTAAAGCACTTTGTAATGTTCTAAAAGATTTTTATAGGCCTAATATGAATGTGCTTGATGCTGGTTGTGCTGCAGGGCATTATTTGCGTAGTTTTAGGGAAAGATTGGATAATGAGATTAATTATACTGGAGTAGATGTTACAAAGTATTATCTTGAATTAGCGAGGAAAGCTTTTCCTGGCGTTGATTTTCATCATGGAAATGTTTGCGAACTTCCTTTTGGTGACGAGCAATTTGATATGGTGCTGAATAATAACTTAGTAATGCACCTAGCCCCACCTCCAACAGCTGCAATATCTGAACTTATGCGTGTTGCTAAGGAGTATGTGGTTATACGAACGATAGTAGGTGAACGTAATTATATCATCAAAGAAATACGTGATAATTCTGAGGTAGAAGATGGTAGTGACAATGTTTTAGATATCATTGTTAATGATAAAGAGATTACCGAATTTAATTTTTTAAATATTTATACGGAAGATTATTTAAATAAATTGATTCATTTGATTCATCCAAATGTATCGGTATCATTTATAGAAGACACCGATTGGCGAGAATTTGACAATCGAAGTGTTACTACCGGTACTGGGACTAGAGTGGTAGCCGGAAAGCAGGTGTCAGGAAATATTATATTTGATTGGAGATTTATCGTAATTAAAAAAAATTAATATTTTGATAAATTTAGTTAAATTCATTGAAGTCAAGTTAGGATTGGTTTTATGTCAATATCGAAGATCCCTGTGTTTTCGCTTTGAAACTAGGATGGTTTTGTAACTAATGAGCAAGTATCTGATTCTATTGGTTGAAATAAAAGATAGAGAATTTGACGCAAAATTATTATTAGCAAATTATGCCGTCAGTTTTGGGTATAAAGTTATCGTTGGAGAAAAAGATAAGCTTTTACAGTTGATTTTTGCAAATTTGTTACCACCCGGAATTGTGTATGACAAGTCTATTCAAGGTAGCTCCTTTAAAGTGATAAAAAAAATTAAAGAAGCTGGAAATAGGCTTGTATCAATCGACGAGGAGGCTGTAGCGATACTTGAAAAAGAAATATACATAAAAGAGCGATATTCAGAAGACACCATAAAAGCATCAGATATGATATTTACTTGGGGTGAAAATCATTATGAGATGGTTGTAGAAGCATTTCCTAAGTATAAGGATAAGGTCTTTATTGCGGGCAATGTGCGGGTTGATACAACACGTGATCCTTATCGCAGTATTTTTCTTAAGCATGCGGAGAAGATAGTTGATCGGTATGGGGATTTTATATTAATTCCGAGTAATTTTGCAGTTGTATATCATAAATGTGGTGGTTCAGTATTAGATGTCATTAAGGGTGAGGGTAACATTAATAGTAAAGAAGACCTGCGTTACATCGAAAACTGGATTAAATATGTAAGTGATGTTTATGAGACCTTTAGAGAGTTAATCGTTAGTATAAGTAATAATTTTCCGGATAAGACTATTATATTTCGACCGCATCCATCTGATAATGTGTCAATTTATAAGGAACATTTTAAGAATCTAAAGAATGTTATATGTGTATATGAAGGTAATATTTATCCTTGGCTTTTAGCAGCTAAAGCAATTATTCATAATGGATGTACAACTGGGAGTGAAGCTTTTTTATTAGAAAGGAATGTTTTTTCCTATCATAAAATTCCAGATACAAAATATACTTTGCTCACTCCTAATGAGCTTAGTATACGTTGTGAGACTATTGAGCAAATGGAAGATTATTTAAAAGATGTTTTTGATGGCAAAGAGATGAAAGAGCATAGAGAGGCAAAGGTCGACTTTGCTTTAAGTATCTTTCAGGATTATTTAGGGAACTTTGCATATGAAGAAACTGTATCTAAATTAAACACGATTGCTTTTGAGTCGGGAGATGTCCAATTTAACAATACTGGATTTAAGTTAGCCATAATTTGGATGCAAATTCGGTCAAAAATTAAGTTGACTGTTATTTCTTTTTTTGCGAAGTTTGGGCGAGTGATTGATGTTGAAAAAGCAAATCGTGGAAAATTCCCATTAACTTCTAATGATGAGGTTGTTCAAAAACTGGATGAACTCCGGCGCGCAAATAACAAATTGCCTGAGATTGATGTTGAAAACATTATGGATAATTGTTTTATTCTAAGTAGAAAGTAGTCAATTATGAATATAAATATTAAGGAAAAAGTGTGGGGATGGAAGCAAAGATTCTTTATTGGGCTTGCGGATCGAAAATGTACATTAAACGGCATATTGCTTGAGCAAGGATATGTCAAATTAGAACAATTTTTCTCAACTGTTGATCTGAAGCAAGTGCAACCTATTGTCACTGCACTTTCGATAAAGGAAGAAGAAAACAGAAATAAATTAGTGCACAGAATTAATAATTCTTTAGAGTTAGCTCCAGTTTTAATTAAAGTTTTGGATAGTGGAATTGTACAAGAAATAGTATTTAACTATTTGGGTAAAAACGCTAGATTTGATAGTTGTAGTAGTTGGCGAGCAAGTAGTTTTTCAGATAATAATCATGGTTCAGGACTGTGGCATCATGATAGTGTTGGTCACAGAATAAAAGGGTTTCTTTTCTTAAATGATACTAGAGAGGTGAATGCGCCATATACGCTTTTCTGTCCGGGATCTCATTTGATAAAGCATAAAGGCTTTGAATATGAGAAAACACGTTTCTCTGAAGAATATATCCTAGAGCATTTCAAAATTCAGAAATTGAATGGTGGGCCTGGGGATTTAGTCCTATTTGATACAAATGCTTTACATCGTGGTGGCTATACTAAAAATGAAACTCACCGAGACATTGTTCAGTTTGAGTTTTCATCTCAATTCAAGTCAGATTTCATATCTGGTGATATTGGTCCCCGTAATACATTTTTTCCTACTAGCTTGAGTAATTCAATCCATGAAAATCCTTTAATCGATAAAAATTTATTGAAGTTGGCTGATAATGGTTATGCTTATGGGCGCGATATAAGCTAACTCGATCGCATATATTTCTATTTCATAATTTCAGATAAGTATAGTTAACCAAAATTAAATATTTTATTGTGCCCATATCTTATCTATTTACAGTTTCACACAGTGGTAGAATTAACAGATTTGTTTAAAGGATGTCATATGCATGTTAATTATCAATATATTATGAATTTTTTGAAATGCAATGACAATTTTACTGCGTTAAAAATCCTGGATTACGGTTGTGGTGCTGCTGAGCTTGTTGAGATAGGAGATCAGGAGGGTCTTTCCATATATGGTGCCGATGTTTTTTATGAAGGAAATAATAGAAGAGAGATTGTAAGGGATAAGGGTTTGTTAGGTACAAAGGTTAAAGAAATAGAAGATGGAAAAATTCCATTCGCTGATGATTATTTTGATATAGTTTTCAGTAATACAGTCCTTGAGCATGTGGATAGTCTCGAGTCTGTAATAGACGAAATTGCTCGTGTATTGAAGCCTGGTGGCATGGTACTTAATATATTTCCTTCATTTGATGTTTGGTGGGAAGGTCACTGTGGAATCCCGTTTCTTCATAGGTTTTCGCGCAATTCAAAATATAGGGTGTGGTATGCGTATATTTTAAGATCAATTGGCTTTGGGTATGATAAAGGTATTAAATCAAAGGTTGCCTGGTCAAAAGATTTCTGTATATGGTTAGATAGCTATACTAACTATAGAACTAAGAGAGAAATAAAAAGAATATTTGATCAACATTTTGAGAACTCTCAAAATGTTGATCTCGATTATCTTCAATTTAGACTGTCAAAGCAAAGTGACTACTTGATTTCAATATTTAATTTAATGAGGAAATATACTCTATCCAGGAATTTTCTTCATTGGTTTATGGAAAAAAGAGCGGGATTGTTCCTCTTGTCTAAGAAAAAAATGTATAAATAGTTTCGAGTTAACAGTGTTTGTGATTTTTATTTTGGTATGGTCATCACTCATGGTTATTAACTAGTTTTCTTGATTTTCATTCAATTTGGAATTCTATCAGTAAGGCTACTATCATTTGAGAGCATCCCGAGTTAAGTTGCTAATTTTTGCTGTATTTGCGCTAAAGCTTTGTTTGCTTTTTCTATATTTTTACGTTTGGCGCGATCCAACGCTTTCTTATCTAGAATATGTTCCAGTTGACTTGAGGTCGTATTATAGAGCATTTGGTAATGATGAGCTGTTTTATCATTTTACTGCTGTTTTATTTAAGAACCTAATGAATGCAAATGGGTTGTCTTTAAATTTCACGCCTTTTATGGCTGATACATTACATTTTGGTCATTCATATTTGTTTGCTTTACTGATGTATTTTTTTGATATAGATGTGCTTGGTTTTCTTGTTGTGAAACTTGTACTTTTTCATTTTATCGGAGCGTGGTATTTTTATAAATTTGCATATTTATATAGTGGTTCTTATAAGTCAGCATTTGTGGCTCTAGCTTTCCTGCTTATTTATCCTACGATTAACATTAATTTTGTCTCCTTACTACGGGAAGAGCTAATTTTTACCTTTATGGCTACAACGATGTATTTTGGTTTTCAGTATGCGAAGGTACCGCGATTTCGATATTTAATGATGTTTATTGCTAGCTTGATCGTGCTTTTAACATTTAGAGGGCATGCGGCTGCCGCTTCTTTTATATTTATAGGGCTGGTATTTTTGAGTCATGGAATATTTAAACGATTAGAGTTGAGGTTAATCATTTTTGGGCTGATTTTGTTGATAGGAATTAATGGGTTAGCAAATTTTGATGTTTATTATCTATATATTCAAGGAGTTATTCAAAATATCATAGTGGGTTTTCCTCTGGTCAAATTCGTAACTGAAATACCAAGGATAATGATATCACCACTTCCATGGAATATATCAAACGACGGATATCATGAGTATATTCGGTATTGGTATTTGGTGTCGCTTTTTTTTATTTTGTTGTCACTATTTCGGTTGGATTTACTTTTAAAGTCTATGTCAAAATATAAATGGCCAATCGTGTTTTTTATAGCGGTCTATTTTTTTATTTATTTAACGTTGCAAGATTATGGGCCGCGCCAGTTTAGTGTTGTTGGGCCATTTTTATTTGTATTTTTTTATTCTGTACTTGTTCGTAAGATTGTGTCACCTAGTAGTAAAAATATTACTAGATAAAACGTTTTAAATTATTGTTAAAGCATTAAATCATATTAAAAATTAATTTGTGGTTTAGTCGATTCTCTTCTTTTTTTGTTAATGTTCTGTATTAAAAAATATGAAAAAGTTGTTCGAGCTATTTAATATATTAACTCCAAGTCAAAAAAGATTGATTGTTGGAGTTCAAGTTGCTGTAGTTGTTGTATCTCTAATTGAAGTTGCTGGTGTAGCCTCTGTGGCTCCATTTCTGGCTGTAGCTTTAAATCCAAGTGTGATAGAGCAGAATCAGGCTTTACAGTTTGCATATCAATTCGGTGGTTTTAATTCTACGCGAAACTTTACTATTTCTTTTGGAATTGCCATTGCAATTTTCATTTTTATTGGAAATTTGATATCCCTTTTAACTATGCTGGCGATGACGTTTTTTGGATTGTTTTTGGGTGAATCTTTAGCGTCGAGATTATACGGTTTTTATATTAAGCAAAATTATTTATTTCATACTAAAACAAACAGTTCGCTATTAACGACACGCTTGGCTCAAGAGTGTTCGCGTCTAACTTATGGTGTATTTGCGCCAGCTTTGCAATTGAATGCAAAATTATTCATTGTCGTAGTTTTATCACTCATGTTAATTGCATTAAATCCCCTAATTGCTGTGACTATGGCGGGAGTGTTAGGCGTGATTTATTTAGTACTATACGTATTAGTAAGGGGTGTTTTAGTAAAAAATGGTCGCACAATTAGTTTGAAGCATCAGCAGCGATATAAATTAATGAATGAAACTTTCGGTGGTATTAAAGTACTGAAGTTGACTGGCGAAGAGATAAAGTATAAAACAAATTTTACTAAATTCTCCAAATTACTTGCAAGGGCCAACGCGACTACCATGGTTATCGGGCTCGCACCTAAGTATGTTGTCGAAGCAGTCGTATTTGGTGGTGGGATTATTGTTGCTCTGTTTTATTTGCTGGATTCGGGATCATTTGATGAAATTATTCCACTACTCTCATTATATGTGATGGCCGGTTATAAATTAATTCCTGCATTGCAACAAATCTTTTCATCAGCATCGCTAATTCGTTCTGAAATAAATGCATTTGATGTAATTAAAGAGGATTTATTGAAAACAGTGAATATGGAAGAATCCTCTGTCCATAATGCCCCTAATACCTCAGTGCAGTTTAATAATGAAATTAGATTGTCAGATGTCGAATTTTCATATGATTGCAATCAAGTGGTTGTAAAACAGGTGGGTTTTAGTATTAAAAAAAATACTATGGTGGGATTTGTTGGAAGTACAGGCTCAGGGAAAACCACTCTAGTTGATATAATTATGGGATTGTTGCAGCCAACAAATGGTTCTGTTTCTGTTGATGGTACTGAGATAACCGATAATACATTTAAATCTTGGTCGCGTCATATTGGTTATGTTCCTCAAGATATTTTCTTACTTGATTCCAGTATAAAAAGTAATATTGCATTCGGTATTCCAGAGGAACAAATCAGTAATGAACAATTAAATAATGCTATCTATTTGGCAAATTTGGAGAATTATATAGCGGAGCTACCTGCCGGTGTTGAAACTTTAGTTGGTGAGCGTGGCGTTCAGATGAGTGGCGGCCAAAAACAACGTATTGGTATTGCAAGAGCTTTATATCATAATCCCAGTGTGCTTGTTTTAGATGAAGCCACTAGCGCACTTGATGGAGTAACGGAATCAAATATAATGTCCGCAATTAGTAAGCTAGCGAGCAAATTAACTATAATCTTAATTGCTCATCGTTTAACTACAATTAAGGATTGCGATTGTATCTTTTTATTGGAAAAAGGCAAAATACTTGACCGAGGAACATATGAGGAGCTAATTGAACATAGTGAGCAGTTTAGAAGGATGGCTGATGTTGCTCCTAACGTCGGAAGCGCATGATGAGTATGGCCTTGAGTTATTGATTATCCGTAGCTTAGTTTGTGATTAGTTTTGCTGAGTTCGTTTGTTTGTATATTAGTTTGATATTTTTAATGTTGTGTCTTACATATGGTTAATTTATTCAATGAGCATTAAAGTATTTCTATTGAAAGATATTAACAATTTTTCATTTTGTGGTTATTGATACAAATGATTAAAATACTTCATGTCATTACTGGTTTGAGTACAGGCGGGGCTGAAAACATGCTCCTAAAGTTAATTTCATCAACAACTGTTACATCAAATATTAAAATAGTTGGAGTAGTCAGTTTATTAGATAAAGGTACGATTGGCCCAAAGATTGAGGCTCTAGGCGTTCCTGTTTTTGAATTAAACATGAAGCGTGGATTGCCAGCGCCATGGCACCTTGTAAAACTTGCGAAAATAATTCATAAGTCGAATACGGATGTTATTCAGAGTTGGATGTATCATGCAAATTTGGCGGCTACTTTAGCTGCAGCCATGATAGGAAAGAATTGTGTTATTTGGAATATTCGTCATTGTCTTCATGACTATAAAAATGAGAAATTTCTCACTCGATTGATGATTAAGCTTGGCTCGATTTTATCTAGATATCCAAAAAAAATAATTTTTAATTCTTCTGTAAGTTTAAGTAAGCATGTTGAAGTTGGGTATAGAGAGAATCAATCTCTAGTTATACCCAACGGATTTGATGTGTCACTTTTTAGAAAGTATCAGAACAATAGCATTTTTAGTCAATTAAATCTGCCTGATAGTGTAATAATAGTTGCAATATTTGGTCGTTACGATGTAATTAAGGATCACAAAAATTTTTTTATAGCTATGTCCCAAGTTCTTGTACATACAAATAACGTTATTGCACTGGCTGTTGGAAATGGAGTCGATAATGAGAATAGAGCAATTGTCTCCCAGATTGAGGAGTTGGGAATTAGTGATAGGGTATATTTGATTGGTGAAAGACAAGATGTTTGTAAGATTATGTCAGCATGTACAATTATTGTTAATTCGTCAAAAAGTGAAGCCTTCCCTAATGTAATAGGCGAAGCAATGGCATGTGAAGTAACTTGTGTAGTCACCAATGTTGGGGATTCATCAATCTTACTAGAAGAAAACGGAAAAGTTGTTCCTCCAAATGATAGTACAGCATTAGCGAATGCTATTTTAAGCTTACTTGAGTTAACGATAGAAGAGCGTTCAAAGATTGGAAGTTGTGCGCGTAAAAGAATTGTCGAAAATTATTCGATTGATAAAATATCTGAGTGCTATTGTAACTTGTATAATAGTATAGCTGGTTAGATTATATAATGTGATGAGCTTTGATGAATAACAAAGTCTACAAAAAATTATTGTATGTTGTGAATGTTGATTGGTATTTTAAATTGCACTGGATGGATCGTATGTTGGCCGCACAAGATGCCGGTTATAAGGTCTGCATCATTTCAAATTTTAGTAGTGACAACATTAGATTAGAGTTAACTGAAGCTGGGGTGGATGTTTATGACATCAATTTGAGTAGAACAACAGTGAATCCATTTCAAGAACTGCTTACAGTTGTTAAGCTTAATAAGCTTATTGAGCAAATTGATCCATTATTAATACACGGAATTACTGCTAAGCCAAATGCGTATGCAGGAATTGTAGCTAAAATTAATGATATTCCAATAGTGTGTAGCGTAACAGGGCTTGGTGTTGTTTTTTCGCGTCGAAATATTAAGAACTTAATACTTAAAAAGATAACAATGTTTATTTATCACTTTGTTTCTAAGAACCCTAATTCCATATTTTTGTTTGAAAATAGTAGCGATCGAAAATTGCTAGTTGATCATGGTGTTATTCCGTCAATTGCTGCAAAAAAAATATCTGGTGCCGGCGTAGATATAGAAATGTATTATTATTCATTAGAACAGGCGGCTTCGAGGCCATCAATATTGTTTGCTGCACGTCTATTGCGAGATAAAGGACTGCTTACATTAGTTGATGCAATACAAATTGTAAGAGATAAGGGAATGGATGTTGAGCTAAAGGTGGCAGGTATTTTAGATAACGATGCACAAAACTCAATTTCCGAAGAAGAGGTTGTTCAATTAGAAAAAACTGGCAGTATTACTTGGCTAGGGAAGAGAAACGATATTCCACAATTAATAAGGTCATCCTCGTTAGTTTGTTTGCCTACTACTTATGGCGAAGGGATACCTAGAGTTTTAATTGAATCTGCTGCGTGTGGACGAGCGATAATTACTACAAATGTTAGTGGATGTAATGAATTTGTTATTGACGGATTTAATGGCCTCGTAGTTGAGCCGAATAATACAATCGAACTTAGTAAAGCGATAGAAAAATTATTATTGAATCCGGGTTTAAGAAATACTTTTGGTAAGAATGGGCGACTCCTAGTAGAAAAAAGTTACACCAAAGAAATTGTAATTGATCAGACACTAGCGGCTTATAGTGGCGTGGTTAATTGAAACATTGTCTAAAATCGAATAATAAAATCTTTTTTGAAAAAGTGATGAAATGCTCAATAAATTAAAGGAACACATACCTTGGCAATTGAAGGTTATTTCAAAGATATTTTTGTCAAGAATCCCAACCAGTTATAGCTTTTGGAATAGTATTTCTTTATTTAGGCATGGTGATATGAATTCGCCAGATTATGCTTATGCTGTATTTACTAAGCATTTTAATAGGGTTGTTTCTAGTAGAAATAGAAAATTGCCAACAAGTTTCGTGGCAATGGAGATAGGGCCAGGTGACTCCCTTTTTTCTTCTCAATTAGCCAAATGTTATGGCGCAAAACGTACATATTTGATGGATGCAGGGCATTTCGTGACTTATGATCCAAGTGATTATAATTCCATGCATAAGTTTTTAAAAGAGAAAGGATTGTCCTTAGAGGAATTTTCTGCGCCATCTTCGTTAAATATGTATTTATCAGAGATGGATTGTATTTATGGCACTAAAGGACTGGAGTCCTGGAAAGAAGTGCCTGATAAATGTGTTGATTTTTTGTGGTCCCATGCGGTAATTGAACACATTGAAAAAGATGATTTTTTGTCTCATCTAAAAGAAATGAAAAGAGTAATGAAGAGTGATTGCATAAGCTCTCATAGAATAGATTTAAAGGACCATCTTGGTGGAGCGCTTAACAATTTAAGATTTAATTCTAATCTTTGGGAGTCAAGCCTTTTTAAAGGCGCTGGATTTTATACTAATAGACTTCGATATTCTGAAATAATTAATTATATGGAAGAGTCGGGATTTAATGTTAAAGTTATAAATATTGATAGGTGGGAGAATTTACCTACACCTAGAAAAAAAATATCTAGAGAATTCGATTGTTTTTCAGATGATGATTTATGTGTTTCTGGTTTTGATGTGCTGCTAATTCCAAATTAATTTAATTGTCTTAAACCACTAGTCAAAACTATGCACTTTTGTGCAAGGTTCTAGCGGTAACACAGTTGTGTTAGGCTAAGAAAATGAATGAGTAATGACGGAGTGGGCACACTACACTAAGCATATTAATAGTGCATCTGGTAAGGGACACCAAGTATCGGTATCAAGTATTTAGGGTTATATTAAAAAATATGTCGTGAATTGATCATTCAGATTTTCGATGCTGAAGATGTGCAAATTATGAATGAGTAGTAAGAAAAGTTCATATTCATGTGCCCCTCGAATATCTCTACGCGACTCAGTATCAGTGACTTTGTAAAACGTGTTAAAGGATAGGCATCAAGGCGATAGTAAGATGAATTTCCTGAACTAAAAGAAGCGTTACTAGGCCAGACATTTTTGTACGATAAGGTACGGTGCATGGTTGATGGGAAATGTTGTTGATGAGATAGTCAATGCGTATTTGTAGCATCATCGAAATCCATCGAATATGGGTGCTGGAAATATTATCTTGGAACAGGAATAGTAACGGGAATTTTAGTCCCGTAATCAATGTGTGGACTTTCAGTCCATACATGTTGATTTGATCGTGACTATTTTTAAAAGAGTTTTTCATGAGTAAAAATTATGAAAACAAACAAATATGTAGTTACTGGTGCAACTGGTTTTGTAGGCTCTAAGATGTTGGATTTACTTGACTCAAGTGAATCACAAATTGTTGCGGTCTCCAGAAAACAACCAAAAAATAAAAATGCCTATTTTATTCAACAAGATTTTGGAAAGGATTTTTTCATTAACGAAAGAAAATTAACTGATATTGATTACATTTTTCATCTTGCAGGTATTGCGCATAGTACTTTCAGCGATTTGACATGGGATGATTATTATCAAGTAAATGTTTTGGGCACAAAGCAGCTCTGTGAATTAGCAGGTAAAAACGGCGTAAAAAAATTCATTTTTGTAAGTAGCATAAAGGCGAGTAGTGATCCAGGAGTAGATTGTGTCAACGAAACCTGGAATATGATGCCCTCAGATCATTATGGAAAGAGTAAATACCTGGCAGAATTAGCAGTCAAAGAAATTTCAGAAAAATACAATATGGATTATGTGATAATAAGGCCAACATTGGTCTACGGTCCAAACATAAAAGGAAATCTCCTGAAAATGATACAGGCGATCGATAATAATAGATTTCCGCCAATCCCAAAAATGACAAATAAGCGATCACTAGTTCATGTAGAAGATTTGTGTCGGGCTCTTATATTAGTTGCAAAAAGTGATGCTGCAAATGGTAATACTTACATAGTTTCAGATAGTAATTATTATTCAACTCGTGAGATTTATGAGGCAATGATGAGTGAATTGGGAAAACCTCTCGGAAAGATTACCATTCCGAAGTTCTATTTTAACTCAGTTGCTGTTTTAGGCGACATATTAGAAAATGTTTTTAATGTTAAATTTCCTCTTAATAGTTCATCAGTGGAAAAATTGTTTGGGTCAGCTTGTTATGATTCGACTAAAATAAGTGAACAATTGGGATTTCAGCCGAAATGGACTTTAGAATCTGCAATGCCACAAATAATTGAATCTTATAGAAAATCTTCTAAAATATAAATGTTATTTATAATTTTATTATTGATAGGTTTGTCTTTGTCTTTATTAATCACGAAATATTTCTGTAATACTAAAAACAGTAATTTTTTGGTTGATATCCCAAATGAAAGATCTCTTCACGAGCGACCTACACCACGTAGTGGCGGTATCGCAATTTTAATATCCATTGCCGTCACTAGCTGCTTTCTGATTTGGAACGTTGAGATTGGCAGCTATTTTTGGATATATATAGCTGCACTGATTTTGGCAATTGTCTCTTATTTTGATGATAAAAATCACATTGAAGCACGCTATAGATTTTTCGTTCATTTGTTAGTTGCTGGAGGTCTTGTGATTGTTGGAATTTCAGTAACCACAATTAATTTTCCAAATTATTCCCTGAATTTGGGAGCAGCGGTGGGTGGTGTTTTCAGTGCTTTATTGATTATTTGGCTAATCAATCTATACAATTTTATGGACGGAATGGATGGATTTGCTGGAGGAATGGGTTTCATTGGATTTTCAATATTTGCTCTATTAGGTCTGTTGCAATCTGAAATTGTTTTTTCGATTGCTAGCGCTGCAATTGCTGCTGCGGTGGGCGGGTTTTTACTTTTTAATTTTCCTCCCGCTAAAATATTTATGGGTGATTCAGGATCTTCCGTGTTGGGCTTGTTTGTTGCCTGTTTTATTTTATGGGCCGATGTTGAAAAAATATTTCCATTGTGGATTGGGATTCTTATATTTTCCCCTTTTATCGTTGATGCTACTGTAACATTGCTAAAACGTGTACTAAACAAAGAGAAAGTATGGGAAGCACATAAAACGCATTATTATCAACGCTTAGTCCAGCATGGTTGGGGACATAAAAAAACTGTTTTAATGGAGTATTTATTGATGCTTTTGTGTGGGACTAGCGGGATTGTTGCTGCACAATTAACTGCGATTTACCAATGGTTTGTTTTAATAATTTGGGGATTAATTTATCTAGGAATGATCTTGTTATTGAATCGCTATCTTTCTAAAAGTAATGTTGATCGGGAAGTTAAGGTTTGAAAAACTAACCAGCAATAACCTGTTTCCCTTCCTTCGCTTTTTCAAACTCCACAACCTTGCTATCACTCACCTTCCAGACCAAATCCTCAATATCACATTGTGGACAATATCCTGCCACCGCATTCTTCAATAACTTCCTGACCATCAAAAAATCAAACTCATGACACGCTGTGTCTAACTTATTTAAAATCTCATTGAGTATTGGCCAAGGTAGTTCAGTTTCTTCGGCACGCATAATGAGTTCGTGTTCAGTACTAATGGCTTTATTGTCAATGAGTAATTCTTCAAACAATTTTTCGCCAGGGCGAAGTCCGGTGAAACTGATTTCGATGTCGCCATCAAGATTGTTGCTATCTTTAACTGTGAATCCACTCAAGTGAATCATTTTCCGCGCTAAATCTAAAATTCTAACTGGTTCGCCCATATCCAGTACAAAAACATCTCCACCTTTAGCTAAAGCACCGGATTGTAATACGAGTTGAGAAGCTTCAGATATTGTCATGAAATATCGATTAATATCTTTATGCGTTACAGTAACAGGCCCACCTTGTTTAATTTGTTTTCTAAATAGGGGAACCACTGACCCTGAAGACGCTAATACATTTCCAAAGCGGACCATGCAAAATTTGGTAGATGATTTTTGTCGCGACAAGCCTTGTAAAATGAGTTCGGCAATTCGTTTTGTTGCACCCATTACGTTTGTTGGTCTAACCGCTTTGTCTGTTGAGACTAATACGAAATTTTCAACTTTACAATTTTTCGCTGCTTGTGCCGTCGCTAGAGTACCAAAAATATTGTTGCGTACACCTTCAATTGGGTTTTGCTCGACGAGAGGAACATGTTTATATGCAGCTGCGTGATAAACTGTGTTGACTTCAAAGCCTCGAATAATGGATTCAACTCGCTTTTGATGGGTTATAGAGCCTAGAATTGCGACTATTCGAACGGGTTTCGCTGATTTTATTCTGCGTTGAATATTCAATAAATCCTGTTCAATTTTGTATAAGTTAAATTCTGATTTATCAAACAATACAAGTGTTGTGGGCTCAAGCTTAATGATCTGTCTGCAAAGTTCTGAGCCAATGGATCCACCAGCGCCGGTAACCATAACCGATTTATCACTGATGCACTTATCAAGTAAATTTTCGTGTGGTGGAACAGGGTCTCGGCCTAGTAAATCTTCAATATCGACTTCTTGAATATCATTAACCGCTGCTCGTTGGTCAATGAGGTCAACCATTCCGGGAATTGTTTTAATGTGAATAGGTAATGGTTCGAGTTTTTCCAAGATTGTGCGACGAGTGGCGCGAGAAGCAGAAGGAATGGCTAGTAGAATTTGCGAAACAACACGGTCTTGAATAATTTGACTGATTTCACAAGGTGCAAAAACTTTTACGCCATTGATAACACTACCTTGTAATTCTTTCTTGTCATCAACAAACGCGACCGGTAAGTAATCTTGTCCACAGTACAGGCCATTGGCGAGTTGAACGCCAGCCGCACCGGCGCCATATATAATGACGTGTTGGCGGTTTGATTTTGATGTGTGTCGAACGTTAAATATATCCCGTAAAATCATGCGACTTCCGCCGATATAAACTACAGCAATTGCCCAATAAATTCCAAATACTGGCCATGGCACTTCAGTTTGGTGGGAGATCGCTGCAAGAATCATTAATGCGCCAGTTGCTAACGTGACACCTTTGACAATAGTGAAAACCGCTTTTGCACCCATGTAGCGAATAACTGAGCGATAAAGTCCTAAGCGAATGAAAATGGGAATGGCGACAATTGGTGCGATAATAAACAACCATTTTATCTGGGACACATCGGGCCAAAACTGACCAAACCTAAGCACAAATGCTGCAAAAAGTGCTAAAGGGAGTAATGCCGTATCCATCAGGATGAGAAAGCCACGTTTTGTGCCACGTGGTAAAGACGAGAAAAAATTAATCATAAATTGTTTTTTATGTCACAAATACTAAATAAATGGAAATTAAACTCGCATCACAAAAATACTATTTAATTTGATTTTTTGCGCATTTCATAACGATTGTCGGAAATTGAATAGCAAAAAGACGACCGTTCTTAATTAACCAACGTAAATGTAGCAAATTTGGATTCATTTTTCAGTGCATATTCAACAATATTTGTTGTTAGATTAGCGTTTTAATCAGAATTATCAAATTGGGATGCTAATCTACTAACATTTTTATAAATCAGTACAATTACCGAGCGGAGTATAACTGGATTTGCGTTCTTAGCAAGAGCAGTTTGAGATTAAATGAGGTAGGGACGGTTTAGAATTCATTTTTATATAACAGTGTAATTTCTTTTTCATAGTGTTGTTCTAACGATAGTCGATTTATTCTGCCCTGGTCATTTAGCAATCCGTTGTCTATTGTCCATTCATTCAAAGTGGGAAGAATATAATCAATATGGCGGTGCCCTGGTAAGGATTTGAGAAAGGTGTTGATTCGAATATACAACATACTGAGCATTTTCGGTGTGAAGTCACTTTTTACATGCTTTATTTTAATGTCATAGCGAGATAAAAAATCTAACCAACGAGATGGATTGATTTGGCATATTAGCGTGAGTTTCGATCGTTTATTGCCAAAACACATGACTTTTTCAAATAACGTATCTTGCTCTAAATGATGCTCAAACATGTTGGGCGAAATTTTTTCTCCATTACTCATTTGAATTAGGTTTTTCTTATGCCCTCGAATGTAAAGGACACCATTTTCCAATTGTGCAATATCATGGGTATTTAACCAGTCGTTTTTTAAAACATCGTTTGTCACTAATTCGTTTTTCCAATAACCTCGCATTAAACTATTACATTGAATACTTAACTGGCCGTTGGTTGAACAGTCTAATTGTATGTTGGGTAATGGTTTTCCAACACTAAATATTTCGTTATTTGATAAGTCATTTAATGCGACAATACCACCGGCTTCCGTAACACTATAGGCTTCTCTAATCGGTAGCTTCATCAAATCTGCAAGAATGAGCACTTCTTTTGAAAGTGCCGTTCCATAACTTAAAATCAAATCTAAACTGCCGAGAAATTCCTTTTTTGTTTTTTTCGCAATATGACGATTTATTAAAGGCCAGAACAAAAATTTGATTCTTTTTTTGTCTAATCCATTTTTATAATCTAAATATTGGATAATCATATTTGAGAATTTTTTATTTTGCAGGAGCAAATTTTTGTAAGCGCACTCTAATATATAAGGTGTGGTAATCAAAATATTTGGGGATTGTGAGCGAATATCAATAATGACATCGCCTGCTTGTGAAAAAACCACATTTGCGCCTGTGATCATTGCACCATAATAAACAGACGTACGTTCGACACAATGCCCAAGTGGAGTGACTGATAAAATTCGCGTCGATGGTGAATACTGTATTTTTTCCAGAAATGCATGCGCGCTGTTTAATAAAGATTTGTGATTGTGCATGATGCCTTTCATTTTATTGTTTGAAAAAAATATTGTTGCTAACGCATCTGAGTTTACATTTATTATTTGACTTGGTTTTTTGTTTTCAAATTGCGAAAGCCAATCACTAAAATAAGTGACATCGTGGTTTGCTGTTATTTGGTTGACAGAAATAATTTTAACGCAATTATCAGTGATGTTTTTATTTGATTTAATACCTTGCCAAAGGGAGTCTGATTCCAAAAAAATAATGGAACTGTTTGTGCTCTCAGCAACGTCACAAACACTTTTTGGCGATTCTGTTGTGGAAAGGGCAATAATTGGTATGCCTAAGCTATTGGCAGCTTGTTCTATAGTGATCCATTCCAAGCGATTGGAAAGCACCAATAAAATGGGTTGATCCGCTTTTAATTTTTCTGCCGCTAAGTTATTTCGTACAGCAATCATATGTTGAAGTACATCTACCCACGTATATGAAATCCACCGAGACTGTTTGATGTCATAAAAAGTGAATGCGATGGTATTTGGAGTTTGTTTAACACGTTGCTGAAATAGATCGCCAAGAGAAACAACTTTTTCTCGAGGAATAAATTCCGAAGGTGGCATGGGAGGAATTAGTCTTTATAGAAATTTCGTTTAACCGGGCTGACAATCGGATGATCAACATTCGGTAAAACTTGATTAGACGCTTCAGCAGGTAGTCTGGTGTGCATTGCTTTCCAAGATTTCTCCATAGTTAAAAAATATAATGCGAATAAGATGAGAAATCCGTAAAATAATGTTGCTTCTTGAAAATGATATATTTGTCCAAAAATGCCTAGAATAGCTAAAACTGATGCGACACCAATTACCCAAGAGACAGATTGTCCAACGCTAAATCCCATTTTCATAAACAAATGATGTAAATGTTCTTGATCGGGACAAAACGGTGAACGTCCCTTTTTAATACGACGTAACATAATCGTAACGGTATCCAGTAGCGGTATAGCAAATATCCACAACGCAACTGCAGGGTTAAATGCGGCAGCGGGTCCTTGAGAAAATTTGATAAGCAACCAGGCGGTAAAAACACCTAACAACATACTTCCTCCATTTCCCATAAAGATTTTCGCTTTGTTTAACCAAGGGGTTCGGAGATTAAACATTAAAAATCCCATTACAGCGGAAATGAATATGACCGGCACAATAAAGTAACCGCTCGCATCACCGGTTATGCTAAATAACATGGCAACGCTGCCAAATGTCACTATCGATAAACTACCAGCAAGACCATCCAAGCCGTCTACCATATTTAAGGAGTTAATGACACCAACGGTGGCAAAAATCGTGATGGGTAATGCCCAGCCACGTAGATAAAATGTGTCAGCATCAACTAATTGTCCCATACTCATCAGCAATACATTGTCACCCATGATAAAAATCAGTGCAGCAGAAATTTGAATGAGGAAACGGGTGTATGCCGACAAGAATAATTTGTCATCCAGCATGCCAATAATTAAAACGAGCAGTCCCGCCATCATAACTGGCATGACTTTTTCTATTGGTAATCCAAGTAGTATAATACTGGTAGAAATCCCAACAAACATTGCAAGGCCACCAATAACGGGTATTTGTCCCTGATGTGTTTTATGTCCACCTGGCTTATCAATGAATCCAAGATATACGGCCAATGGGACGCAGCGCCAAATGAATAGGCTTGTTATTGCAAATACGATAATGGTTTGTGGAATGTACTCAATCAATTGGCTAAACCTTTTTTATTTAATCAACGTCAATTTGAGATTCGATATAATGATTATCCAAGTACAGTGGGTCATCGCTTCTATAGCAGCCGATTTGGGCAAAATCTTTAGCTAAGCGTGAATAATTCACGGTGGAAATGTGATCTGTTGCACAGTTTTGTTGGGATATGTCGAGAAATTTATTGATGGGCAGGGAGTGAGTAATTGACTAAACCGTTAAAATATAAAAATATTTGGTTCATTTGTGGTTATATAATGATGCTGACAATACTTTGGTTTTGTCTAGTGCCCGATCCACCACAGATATCATCGGTCAGACACAGTGATAAATTAGTCCATTTTTTTGCATTTTCGGGATTGTTTCTCTGGTTTGGGCAGCTTTACCGGCGATCAATTCACCGGTTACTCATTGCTAAACTGGTTTTGTTTGGCCTATTTATTGAAATTAGTCAATCCTTCACCCAATATCGGAGTTTTGAATTGGCGGATTTAATTGCCGATAGTACTGGTGTATTTGCTGGATGGTTGCTTTGCAGAACACGATTGCAATTTAGTTTGTACTACATCGAAACCCAATGGCGCAAATTTGCATAATTGAACACGAAACTTTTGTTATCATATGCAGGGTTATTGTTTTTATTTTACTCATACTTACAAGGATTTATTCATGTCAAAACCGGTTAGAAAAGTCGTTTTTCCTGTGGCAGGAATGGGAACCCGATTTTTACCAGCAACGAAGGCCAATCCCAAAGAAATGTTACCGGTTGTTGATAAACCGTTAATTCAATACGCAGCAGAAGAAGCAGTCGCCGCAGGATGTGATCAGTTAATTTTTGTAACTAGCAGTAGCAAACGTTCTATTGAAGATCATTTTGATAAAAACTTTGAATTAGAAACCCAATTAGCGGAAAAAAATAAAACTGAATTATTGGAAATCGTACAGGATGTTTTACCCAAAGGTGTTAATTGCGTTTACGTTCGTCAAGCGGAAGCGTTAGGGTTGGGTCATGCGGTGTTATGTGCAAAAGATGTTGTGGGAGATGAGCCATTTGCCGTCATATTAGCGGATGATTTGATTGACTCCAAAAGCAAAAGTTGTTTAGCACAAATGTCAGCAGTATATGATGACCGTGGTTGTAGTATATTAGGTGTTGAAGAAGTTGATCCAAAAGACACGGAAAAATATGGAATTGTTTCCTCATCTGTAATATCCGAACAATTAAGTAAAGTAGAATCCATTGTAGAAAAACCGGCTCCAGAAAATGCACCCTCGAATTTAGGGGTGGTAGGGCGTTATATTTTATCGCCTCGCATTTTTGAAGTGTTAGAGAACACGGCAAGGGGAGCGGGGAATGAAATTCAATTAACGGATGCTATATCGTCTCTATTAGAATACGAACATGTTATTGCATATAAATTTGAAGGAACACGTTATGACTGTGGTAGCAAATTGGGATACATGCAAGCGACGGTAGAATATGGACTAAATCACTCAAGCTTGGGTCCAGATTTCAAAGCCTATCTGAAATCATTGGCTTCAACGGAATTTCTTAATGACTAAAAATGTTCCGTTTAAAACCTTAGAAAGTTTTGTTGGAAATACGCCGCTGGTTAAGCTGCAACGATTGCCTGGCGAGACAACTAATACCATCCTCGTTAAATTAGAAGGCAACAACCCAGCGGGTTCCGTGAAAGATCGCCCAGCGTTAAGCATGATACAGCGGGCAGAAGCACGTGGCGAGATTAAGCCAGGTGATACTCTCATTGAAGCGACCAGTGGAAATACCGGTATTGCATTAGCTATGGCAGCAGCAATCAAAGGTTATCAAATGACGTTGATCATGCCAGAGCACATGAGCGAAGAACGCCGTGGTTCAATGAAAGCATTTGGCGCGAAAATAATTTTAGTTTCAAAAGATGAAGGCATGGAAGGCGCGCGAGATTTAGCACAGCAAATGCAAAAAGAAAACAAAGGAAAAGTGCTTGATCAGTTTGCCAATCAAGATAATCCCCAGGCGCATTATGAAGGAACTGGCCCTGAAATATGGCGTGATACCAATGGAGGAATTACCCATTTCGTTAGTGCCATGGGAACAACCGGCACCATCATGGGGAATTCTCGTTTTTTTAAAGAACAAAACTCAAATGTAAAAATCATCGGTGTACAGCCACAAGAAGGCGCAAGTATTCCTGGCATTCGTCGTTGGCCAGAAGCATATTTACCCAAAATATTTGACGCAAAACGGGTTGATGAAATACTGGATATTAGTCAACAGGAAGCAGAAGATACGACTCGTTTACTTGCCGCAAAAGAAGGGATTTTTTGTGGCGTATCTTCAGGAGGTGCGGTTGCAGCAGCGTTAAAGGTTTCCTCTACCGTTGAGGATGCCATTATTGTTAGCATCATCTGCGATAGAGGCGATCGATATTTATCAACAGGAATCTTTCCAGCCTAATTCTATCAATTAAACAATCGAGACGAGAAACAAAACAAATAATACAACGCCTCCAATTGGAATCAATACACCCATCCAATCTTTGTTCTCTGCCTCTGCACTCATTTTCATCATTTCCTTTGCTCTGGGAATGAGAAAAACAAGCATCATAACTAAAAAAATAGCAGATAAAATTTTCATCCAATCCATGCCGCCAGAGTCCATCATTTCCATGCCTTCCATATTATTCTCCTCAAAAAGCAAATTAAATCCCGTCGTTTTTATGTAACTTGTATTTTTAACGTTAATAAAAAAAGCCCCGAACAAGCGGGGCTTTTTTAGATAGTCACTAAGTCTTAGTCATCACCACCAAATATTCCCAATATTTGTAACAAGCTAACAAAAATATTGTAAATACTTAAATATAAACCTGCAGTCGCTAGTATGTAGTTAGTTTCTCCGCCATTAACGATTCGGCTAGTGTCGAATAAAATGAAACCACTCATAATTAAAATGACTGCACCAGAGATTGCTAATGACAATGCAGGCATTTGTAAGAAAATATTAGCCAATGCTGCAATTAAAACGACAATGAAACCAGCGAAAAGCATTCCACCTAAAAAGCTGAAGTCTTTTTTGGCCATCAAAGCATAACCAGACAATCCTAAGAAGATTGCGCCAGTTCCACCCATGGCCGTCATAATAATCGAGCTACCACCTGGCATAGAGAGGTAACTATTCAACACAGGACCAAGGCCAAAGCCTAATAGGCCAGTAAAAGCAAATACTACCCAAATTCCGCTGGCGGATTGTGCTGTTCTTGGCAAAACAAACCAAACCAATACAAGAGCGCCAATGGATGCAATGAGGCTAGTAAAAGGTGGTGGAGAAACCACCATCGATACATAAGCCATTAATCCGCTGAAAAGTAGCGTCATAGACAACAATTTGTAAGTATTTCGTAATACCTTGTTCTTAACTTCGGCAGATACCGCAGATCCGGTAAACACTGATTGTGGATTCATGGTTCGTTTTCACTCCTTAAATAATCAATATACAGAGGTATGACATAAAATGTCTTCCATGGTTCAAAGCATACCATTTCAATAAAGATTAGCAAGCTTTTCTCCAGAAAACCCAACTTGTATCACTATATATAGTGACGAATGGAAATAACTAAAGCATTATTTATGTAGTACAAAAAGTGATACAAATTGTTAAAAAATACACAAAAATTAGTGTTATTGGTAAGCACCTGATTTTAGGACAATAGGGCTAGCTTTTTGAAATACTTTTCGTTATCTTATGCGCCATTAACCTTACACATAAATGTGAGGAAATTCACGGAGAGCTGGCAGAGTGGTCGAATGCGGCGGTCTTGAAAACCGTTGAGGGTTAAACCTCCAAAGGTTCGAATCCTTTGCTCTCCGCCATATATAAGAAAACCGCTTTTATTTAGGCGGTTTTCTTTTTTCTATTAGCTTAAATTTTTGTTAATTATTCAAACGCCGCTGCTTCTGCTTCCTGATACGCAATATTGGCATTACGCCCCGCTAGGTCTTCAAAGTTTTCCAAATAAGCGAATGCAGATTGATCAGTTTTATTGATTGCATCTTGCATGTCGATTCCTTCATCCACCATGGTTGTCATTTTATTATCGAGTAACTGCAAATAGTGTAATGTGGGTTTATTGAATTTATCTAAGGTTTGGGGATCGCCATGCCCTGGTATGAAGGTAGCGGATTTATATTTTTTTAAATAGTGAAATGTTTCAATCCATTGCTTAATGTTACCTCCAGGAACAACAGCGAGCAGTCTGCCAGAATATAAAATGTCTCCTGCGTAAACAATATTGTCCTTTTTGATGTAGGTGATCAGTGGGGAGGGCGTATGCGCTGCTTTGTGGGCTTCGATTTCCAAAACGACGTTATCACCCAAATCGATTTTGGTTTTGTCTTTAATAGCAGTGTCGGGTAGTGTGGGTGGTTTTACACTGCCGTCTTTAAATTTCATACTACTTTCGATAAACATCATGTAATTATTTGTGTTTTCTTTCATGCGTTTTATTTCTTTTTCATGGCTAATGATTTTTGCGCCTATGTTTTTAAATGCCGCATTTCCAAAAAACCGATCCGCTTGTGAATTGGAATTGATGACATATTTAATTGGTTTGTCTGTGATTTGTTTAATCTGAGATATCATATCTTCAGCCATTTTTGGATAAAACCCCGATTCGAGTACGGCAACAGCATTTCCTCCCACCACAAAGCCCATGTTCATTCGATATCCTTTATTCTCAACGTTTGGCCCCCCATGAGGCCCAATCCACGCATATACGTGTTTAGAAATTTGTTTTGGAGGTGGTAGGATATTGTTTGAAGCAAAAGCAGAATGACAAAGGAAAAAAGAAAATAAAAAAATAAAGCAGATGGATGTTTGTTGCTTCATGAGACACTCCATTAATATAAAGTATGCAAGGTTTATTATTCAATAAAAGAATTTGGAAAAATGTTGTTAAAATGAAACTGATTTATTTTCTGATAAAGAATTTCCAGCAACATATTGAGTTGGAGGGTCATCTAGGTTTGTGAAAATAACATGCGTATGGAATTTTCTGTCCAATTCAATAACTCAACATTTCCCATTTCGACCAATAAAATTCAAATCAAGAAACAAATCACTGGGTTTGTAATCAATTTGTTTTGAGAGGTTCTTTTCACAACTATTACCGTATTTAACAAAAATCTAACTTCGATAGTAATTTATAGTCAAGTTTCTAGCATAATGGAATGAGTTCTGTTATTGCTCATAACAATGAACTGTCAAAGCAGTAAAATGAAATTTGGATTACAGTGTAACATTGTAAGCAATGTGGACATTGAATCATCCCATTAGTATTGTTTTAACGGACGCGATAATCTATTTATTGTATTAATAACAATAGTATAGAGATGTTTTTTTAAATTGGCATATCCCTTGTAATCTTTGTTTACGACCCCCTCAATTTAACAAGGAGCTGTACCATGAAAATGTCACAATATGAAAACTTATCAACATTTGATCGAATAATGCGAGTATTAATTGGAATCGGATTGTGTTTAACGATACTTATTATGCCACTACAAGCTGCCTGGATAGCTGCGTTATCTATTGCTGCACTCTATCCCATGTTAACGTCATTAACTGCTGTTGATCCTTTTTTTGCAATAGTTGAAAAAATCGCTTTTAGGCAAGCATTCTTAAAAAACAAATTAACGGGAAGTTTTTAACGCGATATTTGTTAGTCTCAAAAAAATAGATGATGCGCACTATTATTGTGCGCATCATTTTTTTTGGCAGATAGTTTTGGGGCAATAAATGAGAAATTAATTTATTTTTTTCTGTAATCCATTGCTTTAATGGATAAATTTCAAATGGCATAAAACTTGTTGATTAAGACGTGTGTTTAAAAAATGTGATGTAATTATATGAAAACAAATATTTCTTTGTTGTTAGCCGCGTCTAGAGTTATTTCAGATAATTTGGAATCCGATGCAGCAATAACGTCATTGCTTAAATTATTGTTTGAGGTTAATGGGCTGGCCAAAGCGCGAGTTCTGCTGCCTAACGAAAACAATATGTTGGAAATTAAGTTTTCTTTTGGACATAGTGAAAAAGAAATTCAGCGAGGGAAGTATTTGCTAGGCGAAGGTGTAACAGGGAAAGTCATGGAATCTGGAAATATTGCATTGATTCCTAACATCCACGAAGAACCGAGTTTTTTAAATAAAATAAATGAAACGATGTCGTTAACCTCGGACGCGATTGCATATATTGCAGTACCTATTTTAAAAGATAATATTGCACAAGGTGTGCTCGCTGTTTATCGTTCAAAACCGGATTCAAACACACTACAAGACGATCTTAGTGTTTTGCAAGTGATTGCAACAATGATTCAATTGGTACTTGAAATAGATCGTTTATTGAAAGTAAAAACAGTTTCATTAAAAACGGAAAATAAAGAATTGCGCCATGCGTTATTAAATAAGAGTATTAATCATGACATTATTGGAAATAGTCCGGAACTTAAAAAAGCGATAAAAACAGCACTTCAAGCAGCGAATAGTGATGCTACAGTCATGCTCTATGGTGAATCAGGTACTGGTAAAGAAAAGTTTGCTCGCATGATTCATTTTTCAAGTTCGCAAAAAGATCAACCATTTGTAACGGTAAACTGTGCAGCAATTCCAAAAAATTTATTGGAATCAGAATTATTTGGCCATGTAAAGGGAGCGTTTACTGGCGCGACTAGCAATAAAATTGGCAAGTTTGAAGCCGCTAATAATGGCACCTTGTTTCTTGATGAAATTGGGGATATGGATTTTGAGTTGCAAGCAAAATTATTACGCACACTACAAGAAAAAACTATCCAAAAAGTCGGTAATGTAAATGAATTACCGATAAATGTCAGAGTGGTAACTGCAACGCATAAGAATATTAAAGATGCGGTAAATCGAGGAGAATTTCGATTGGATTTATACTATCGATTAAATGTATTGCCAATTGAATTACCACCTTTACGAGAACGAAAAGGCGATATCAAATTGCTAAGCTTGTTTTTTTTGAATCGAGCCAATCAGCGATATCAAAAAAATATTTCTTTTTCAGCTGAGATAATTAATCACCTCAGTGAACAGAAATGGCCAGGCAACATCCGCCAACTAGAAAATGTGATTGAACGTATTGTTATTTTGAGCGATGGCGATAATGTAATGCAGCATCAAGTTGAACATTTTTTGGATGAAGACAATAATGAAGTCAGCATGCATAGTACGAGTCTTCACATGCAAAAATCGTTTAATTATAGCCGACCTTATAGCAAAGTGAGTTTTAATGATCGTAATCAGATAATCGAGTCGTTACAAGCGAGTCGTGGTAATAAAACACAAGCGGCATTAAACTTAGGAATGACGCCTCGACAATTGCAATACCGTATTAAAAAATTGGAAATAGAAGCATAATGGTTAGATTGCCAGCTTCTTAATATTGTCTCTACTTAAAAGTAATCCAATTAAAGTCGCTGTGTTTTCAAGGACACTTAAAATTTCTGATAATTCCTTATTGTCTCTGTATCCATGATTGACACAAAGTACACCTCTAATTTCATTTTTTGAATTAAATATAGGTACACCAGAAATTGCTGGGTTAGAGTAGGGTAAATAAGTACTTTGACATAGTTTACCTAAGTACATGCTGTTAGTATCTAAATCGTCAGCGTATATTGCTTGTTTAGATGTATAAATCAATCCAGTTATTCCTTGGTCAATATCATAGTTAATGAATCGTTGTGCTTTTTCGATGCCATGTGCATATCGGATGCACAGCTTAGTTCTATCATGATTGGGTACTAAAACTCGGCCCATATTTAAAAACAAATACCCCTCAAGTGCGCCTAATATTTTTTCAATCCCAGTTTGCGTGTCATAATTTACATACGTGTCAAAAGCAAATTCTGAAACGACTTGATAAGCTAATTGATACATTTTATGGGGTAAAACAGTATTTGAGTTTTTTAGATAATTTATCGTGTTCATTCTGATCTCCAGGCTTTTTGGTAAATATATTCATTGTTATATTGCTCTGCAAAACTAACGCCCAACTCTTAAGGTGAAAAATCAATGCTTTATCGTTATATTTAATCGTTTACGCACTTTAATGGGGAATTTTGTTTTTTACTTGTTAATTTATGAACCGAAATGAATCATAAAATTTGGTTTGAAATTTTATTGAGAAAGGCAATGAAGTCTTTTGCTTATAGGATAAAGATATGAAAATTGAAATGTCAGACGAAGAATTAAAATTATTGATGGGGATTTTTTCTTTGACGGAAAAAGTACTAACAAATTATTCAGTCGAAAAGACAAAGGAAATGCAAGAAATAGAAATATTACGGAAAAAAATTTCGGCCTTAATCAATGAAAGCAATGATAAAGGATTTATTGATAATGAAAAGTTTAGAAAAGTAGAATTACAGAATGGTTTAAATCAATTTGAAAAACCCCTAGCGGAGTTTCAAGTGGAGTCTTTTTGGGAGCATTTAATTCTAAAGCTAGCAGAAAGGGATGTATTGGATTATTTTAATGTTGCCAATATTAACGATCTTGATATGAAAAAACGGATTGAGGAAACTGCGCGCTTTGAATACTTTTGGGCAAACGAGTTTGAGGAATTTGGCTTAGCTCGTTTAACCGTTGCAGATACTGAAAGGAGCTAACCGCGTATTCTTGATTTTCCTGATGGTCAATTAGTTTAATGGCGGTCGAATGGGAGTTGGGAATTGATTTTATCTAAAAGAATATTTTATTTACTCTTTCTGTGTTGTGTGTTTTTTCGTTAATTTAAAAATCCGTGGTTAGGTGAAAAGATTATATGTATGAGGTTCATAATAATTTCACTGTGGATAGTCTCAGCAGTTATTTTTGCCTAGGTTCTTATATAGGCGTCGATATACTCAATAAAATTAGATCATAATCTATGCGAATAAGAAAAAATGATTAGTCATAAAAATTATTGCTTCTAACTTGCCAATTAATAAACCCCGCCAGGTTGAATTTTTTCTCCAGAGTTTTAGTATGAATTAATAAAAAAATCCGCGGTGAAAACATAATACGCAAATAATAACAATTAAGGGAGGCGGCTGTGATAAATGTTCTAATTATCAGCAGTTATAGGTTAATTTGCGCAAGTTTATCGCAAATAATCGATAATGAAGTAGGTTTTCATGTTGTAGGTGTAGCAGAAGAATACGATCAATTGCCTAAATTGATCAAAGATAAAAATGTTGATGTTGTTTTGCATGAAGTTTGCCCGCCTGGGATTGAGCACATCAATCTTATTAAGCAACTTCTCAATGTTAAGTCAGGATTGCGATTTCTCGTGCTGAGTACGCATGCGCTAGAACCCATACCGAGTCAGTTTTTGCAAGCTGGCGCGAAAGGGTTTATTACGCGGCAATCATCAGTTGACGAAGTGATTATGGCAATCAATGAAGTTGCAGCTGGGCGACGTTTTTTGGGAGTGGAATGCGCGCAACAAATGGCCTTGGATAAAATGGGGGTAAATGAAAATCCATTTTCGCTGTTATCCACCCGTGAAATGCAAGTCATGATGATGATAACATCGGGGCACAAAGTGACATCAATTTCGGATCAATTGTGTCTTAGTCCGAAAACAATTAATACCTATCGATACCGATTGTTTTCTAAATTGGGCGTTGATAGCGATGTGTCGCTGACACGGCTAGCAATTCGGCAAGGATTGTTAGAGCCATAACTTAATGTAAAAGATGTTTTAATGCCAGATTTGCCGTTGGCGATATTGTTAATGGGGCCAACCGCCTCAGGGAAAACTGCAACTGCGTTAAAAATTGTTGACAATATTCCTGCTGAGATAATCAGTGTAGATTCTGCACTGGTTTATCGAGGCATGGATATTGGGACATCTAAACCAGATGGACCAACCCTAAAAAGATACCCACACCATTTAATTAATATACTTGATCCTATTGACGCGTATTCGGCGGCTCAATTCAAAGATGATGCGTTGAAATTGATGAAATGCATTTCTGAGAGAGGCAACGTTCCGGTGCTGGTTGGCGGAACAATGTTGTATTTTCGTGCGTTAACCCAAGGATTATCCTCTCTTCCATCGGCTGATCCTGATATTCGGCAGCGATTAGAAGATGAGCTAAAACAAAATGGATTATCATTTATGTATCAAAAGCTGTGTAAAATCGATCCCGTTGCAGCAAAAAAAATACATGAAAATGATCCGCAACGCATTCAGCGGGCATTGGAAGTTTACAAAATAACGGGAATCCCTTTGAGTCAATGGTGGGAAAATGAAAAAACAACAAAACTACCCTATACTCTTTTAAAGTTTGCAACCAATACACAAAGTCGCGCAGCGTTGCATAAACGAATTGAAATTCGATTTGATCAAATGTTGAAAGATGGATTTGTCGAAGAAGTGGAAACACTAAAGTCCAGTGGCGAACTTAATTTAGACAAGCCTTCAATGCGCGCAGTTGGATATCGTCAGATTTGGCAGTACTTAGACAAGCAATTCAATTATGATGAAATGCGATTTAGAGGAATTGTTGCAACGCGTCAATTAGCCAAACGGCAAATAACATGGTTGCGTTCTGAGCAAGATTTACATTGGATCGACACTGAGGAAAAAGATTTTTTTGAAAAAGCCTTGAAAAAAATAAATACGATACCACGTGTATAAACTTGCTTGAGACAAATGGGTGTTTGAAATTGAATTACATTTCGTTTTTATTGAGAAGCAAGTCGGATAAAAATTTGAAATTTTTTTGATATTTCTTTTAAACTTTTGTAAATAAAGTGTATTATTCGCGCTTAGTTATTAATAAAAAGAATGTATTAATTAACTTTGTATAAGGCATCAACAATTATTTTGTCTAAACTCAGTGCTATTTACCAAAATAGTTAAATAAACTTAATAACAGACCACAAGGAGAATATGAATATGTCAAAAGGGCAAAGCCTACAAGACCCTTTTCTCAACATGTTGCGAAAAGAAAAGGTACCTGTCTCTATTTACTTGGTAAATGGCATAAAACTACAAGGGCAAGTCGATTCTTTTGATCAATTTGTGGTGCTGCTAAAAAATACAGTTAATCAAATGGTATATAAGCATGCAATTTCTACCGTTGTCCCCGCACGTAATATCCGCTTATCTACCGAGGAAGGGGAAGATTAAGTGCGTCAAAGTTGTTAACACCTTTTCCCAGTAGCAAGGTTAATGTAGTTGTTTGACAGACACCATGGTGGTGAAAATGCGTTACTTGTTCAGTTATCGTTAGAAAACGAAACTCACTTTGATGATGCTGAATTCAAAGAACTTGCGGAATCGGCAAATGTAAATGTTATTGATATTGTATCGGGATCTCGCTTCAGGCCAGATCCCAAATATTTTGTAGGAAAAGGCAAGGCTGAAGAGATTCAGCAAGCCGTATCTGAAAAATCAATCGACATTGTCATTTTTGATCATGCATTGTCTCCCGCACAAGAACGCAATCTTGAAAAATTAATCTGCTGTCGTGTTCTTGACAGAACGGGCTTAATACTGGATATATTTGCACAACGTGCACGATCATTCGAAGGAAAATTACAGGTTGAGTTAGCACAGCTCAAGCACCTCTCTTCTCGATTGGTTCGAGGGTGGACTCATCTCGAACGGCAGAAAGGGGGGATTGGGTTGCGGGGCCCAGGTGAAACTCAATTAGAGACCGATAGGCGATTATTGTCTAATCGAATAAAACAAATCAATAAACGTTTGGAAAAAGTACGAAAGCAACGTGAGCAGGGTCGGCGTTCACGACAACGCGCAGTAATGCCAACGGTTTCGTTAGTTGGTTATACAAACGCTGGCAAGTCTACTTTGTTTAATGTGCTGACAGAATCAAAAGTTTATGCACAGGATCAACTTTTTGCCACTTTGGATACAACATTGCGGCGAGTTGAAATTGAAGACGCAGGGCCTGTGATTTTGGCGGATACGGTTGGATTTATTCGTCAGTTGCCTCATGATTTGGTAGCGGCATTTCGAGCAACACTGGAGGAAACCCAACAAAGTCATTTGTTGCTTCATGTTATTGATGTAGCGCACCCAGAAAGAGATGAGCATATTGAACAAGTGAATCAAGTTTTGAACGAAATTGGTGCAGATGATGTGCACCAAATTGAAATATATAACAAGATTGATTTGTTAGATTCAGTAATTCCCCATATTGATTATGATGAGCATGGCAAGGTGGCTCGCATTTGGTTATCATCCAAAGATAACGTCGGCATTCAATTGTTGCTGGAGGCGTTGAAAGACTATTTTGGAAAGGACTTTGTGCATTGTTGGGTCAAACTGCAGCCACAAGATGCAAAAATAAGAGCAAAGTTTTTTCAACTTGGTGTGGTTGTGAGTGAACAAGATCCAGGTGATGGTGGATTTTTAATTGAAGTAAGTATGCAAAAACACGTGCTGGAAGAAATTATTCCGGATGAAAGTTACATATTGCCATTTGATGACGATCAAGTGGCCGCAAACGCAGGTTAAAAATTTATATGAAAAAGATTGAAGAATCCGATGTCAAAGAAAATGGAGTTGCAATGGCTTGGAATGAACCTGGCGGCGATGACAAGGATAAAAATAAAGACTCAGAAAATAAAGATCCTTGGGGAAATCGGCGTAAGGACTCTGATCAAAATCCACCTGATTTGGATGAAATCGTCAAACAAATGCAGGGAAAAATCACTAAGTTGTTTGGTGGTAAAGACGGCGGTGGTGGTGGTGGCGGTGGATCCAGTTCGGGTGGAATTGGCTCGGGACCATCATCAACATTAATCGGTATACTAGTCGGTGTGTTATTCGTTCTCTGGTTGGGGTCAGGTATATACATTATTGATCCAGCGGAAAGAGGCGTTGTCATCCGTTTTGGTAGTTTCGTTGATACAACGGAACCGGGTCCACATTGGCACATTCCTTATCCCTTCGAGCATGTTGAAATAGTAGACGTCGATCAAATTCGAAATGTTGAAGTGGGATATCGTTCTACGACTGGCAGGGAAGCGAGTGATGTACCGCAAGAATCCCTCATGCTTACCCAAGACGAAAATATTGTAGATATCAAATTTGCTGTTCAATATCGTGTAAATTCCGCCAGTGATTATCTTTTTAGTGTGAGAGATCCGGATTCCACCTTGAGGCAAGCAACAGAAAGTGCCATTCGCGAAGCAATTGGTAAAAGTAAAATGGACTTTGTTTTAACCGAAGGGCAAAGTGACATTGCGCAACGGACAAAAGGATTGATTCAGTTGATATTAGACCGATATAAAACCGGTCTTGAAGTAACGAGTGTGAATTTACAGAGTGCTCAACCACCTCAAGAAGTGAGAGGTGCATTTGAAGATGCAATCAAAGCACGTGAGGATAAACAGCGTTTGATAAATAACGCTGAAGCCTATTCAAACGATATTATTCCTAAAGCTCGCGGTAATGCAGCGAGACAATTGGAAGAATCAAATGGTTATAAAGCGCGAGTTGTAGCGCAAGCCGAAGGTGAGGCTAGCCGATTTACATCACTGTTAAAGGAATACCAAGCTGCTCCCCAAGTGACAAGAGATCGGCTTTATATTGAAACCATCGAAGAGGTGATGCGGAATTCCACTAAAGTTATGGTAGATGTGGAAGGTGGAAACAATTTGTTGTATCTGCCTTTAGATAAAATGATGGGTAATTCAGGGCAACTTCGCTCTTTTCAACCAAACATGGATTCTCAATTTGCGGTTCCACCATCTCAACCAGCTAGTAAACCACAATCCACTCAGCGTCGCTTACGTGAAAGTTTACGAAATAGAGGTGCACGATAATGCCAATGGCTAATATGAAATTAATCGGTGTAATAGTAGCTGTTGCTATTTTTGTTGGCTCGTTTACCTTGTTCACGGTAGATGAAAGAGAAAAAGCTATCATGTTTCGCTTGGGTCAAATTGTCGCGACAGATTTTGAACCTGGTATTCATTTTAAAATGCCAATCGTCAATAGCGTTCGTAAATTTGATGCTCGAGTATTGACCATGGATTCTTCTCCTGAAGAATTTCTTACCAGTGAGAAAAAGAATGTTCGTGTCGATTCTTTCGTTAAATGGCGAATTGTCAATCCAGCGGATTATTACAAATCCATGGGTGGTGATGAGCGCAGAGCAGCATCACGAATTTCTCAGATTATTAAAGATAATTTCCGGAATGAATTCGGTAAGCGTACCATTCAGGAGGCTGTTTCAGGTGAGCGTTCACAAATTATGGATAACCTTTTGGTAACTGCTGGTAAACAAGTCCAAGAGTTTGGGATTGAAATTGTCGATGTTCGAATTAAGCGAATCGATTTGCCAAGAGATGTCAGTAGCTCCGTGTTTCAACGTATGGAAGCCGAGCGGGCGAGAGTTGCCAAAGACTTTCGATCACGTGGGGCTGAGGAAGCAGAGCGAATTCGAGCTGATGCGGACAGACAGCGAGAAATTCTCATCGCTGAGGCCTATAGGGATGCAGAAAAGATTCGCGGTAGTGGTGATGCGTTGGCGGCAAAAATATACGCAGATGCTTATACTAATGACAAAGAGTTTTATGGATTCTATCGAAGCCTAAATGCCTACAAAGAAACCTTTAACTCGAAAAACGATATTATGGTGATGAAACCTGATGCTGAATTTTTCCAATATTTTAATGCCTCTAAAGGTAAGGATTGATTCGATCGTTATTTAGTCGGAAATTATTGTAGAATTTAAAAACAGACCTATATGGGCGGTGTATGAAATATGACACCGCCCATTTTTTGTGTCTGTGTGTATTCGTGTATAATCCTAAAAAATCAGTTAAATTCGATCACTAGTGTGAGCAATCGAATTTAACTGAGTTTTTAGGATAATGCTTTTTCCCGGAAAAACTTGCGGAACTCGAAATTAGCGCTTGTTTTATGTATCATTTTCAGCTGCTTTTTCTCGGTTAAGCGCAAGTGAGATTGATAATAATTCTGCTAACGGATGAAGTAAGCAAAGTGTTAAAAGTAAATTGTATTAACTGATGATCCAAACGTAGGACTACCAATAAGAATATTAAGCCAGTCACTAATGCAAAATCTCGTACATAATCTTTTATACTTCATTATTGACCAGATAATCTTGAGATGGTCATATGTGGGATGAATTGTGGATAGCCTTGGCGTTAATGTTGGTTATTGAGGGCATTTTTCCTTTTTTAAATCCCTCGGCTCTACGGGAGGTATTGATGAATATTCAAGAAATGGATGATAAAACATTACGTACCGGGGGGCTATTGAGTATGCTAGCTGGATTATTAATTTTGTATATTACCAATGGGTGAGTTTAGATAATGTCAGACACTGAACGTTGGCTATTGCCAGAAGGAATGGAAGAATTACTTCCTGAACAAGCCGAACAAATCGAATTTCTACGACGCTCGATTTTAAAATTATTTCAGCGCTGGGGTTATCGATATGTCATGACGCCACTCGTGGAACATTTGGATTCTTTATTGGTTGGTGCGGGAAATGACATTGGAAAACATACTTTCAAATTGACTGATGAATTAACGGGTAGATTATTAGGTGTCCGTGCGGATATTACGCCGCAGGTGTCACGAATTGATGCGCATCGTATAAAACAAAATGCCCCATCTCGTTTGAGTTATGCAGGGCCAGTTTTGTTGACACAACCCCGTGAACTTGGTGGCTCACGCAATCCGATTCAAATTGGTGCAGAGATCTATGGGCATGCGGGTATTGAATCAGATATTGAAATATTAGAGCTGATGATAAGTGCTCTCAATCGAAGCAATCTTCAAGATGTATCCCTTGACCTTGGTCACGTTGGAATATTTCGAAAATTGATAAGCCAGTTTCAATTAGATAAAGATGAAGAGCAGCAACTATTTGATGCGTTACAACGAAAAGCTGTAACAGATATTAAAGAATTGTTGTCAACCAAAAGTACTGAGTGTCAGCAAACATTTTGTCAGCTAATAGAATTGAACGGTGACGAATCCTGTTTGTCAGAAGCAAAAAAGTCGCTTGGCAAACATAATCCAGAGGTATTAGATTCCATACAAGAATTAGAAAATATTTACCTTGGCCTGAAAAGTCGAAATAAATCAATTAATGTACATTTTGATTTATCTGAGTTACGAGGTTATCAATATCATACTGGTCTCGTGTTCGCAGCGTATGTGCCTGGGTACTGGCAGGCAATAGCGCAGGGTGGTCGTTACGACAATGTTGGGAAAGTGTTTGGTCGTTCACGATGTGCTACCGGTTTTAGTATGGACTTGCGTGCTATTTGTAATTTATTACCCCCTTATAGCAGTGACAATAATGGAATTTTTGCGCCAGCAAATAATGACAGCGAATTACTGAATAAGATTCGAGAATTGAGAGAGTCAGGTGAATGTGTTATTCGGGAATTACCGGGCACCGATGGTATTGATCAGTATGGTGGATGTGATCGTGTTTTAAAAAACACAAATGGTTTATGGCAAGTTGAAAAATTAGAGAAATAGCATGAGCAAAAATATTGTAGTGATTGGCTCCCAATGGGGCGATGAAGGTAAAGGAAAAATTGTCGATTTGCTTACAGAAAACGTAGATGCGGTTGTGCGTTTTCAAGGTGGGCATAATGCTGGTCACACCTTGGTTGTCGATGATCAAAAAACAGTATTACATTTAATTCCTTCTGGTATTCTGCGTGAAAACGTTACCTGTGTTATTGGCAATGGCGTTGTATTGTCACCAGGTGATTTATTCAAAGAAATAAAAATGTTGGAAGATGCTGGCATTCCAGCAAAAGAACGATTGCGAATAAGTGCGGCATGCCCGCTAATTTTGCCTTATCACGTCTTGCTTGACCAAGCCCGTGAAAAATCACGGGGCAGTTCAGCTATCGGAACTACCGGGCGCGGTATAGGACCAGCGTATGAAGATAAAGTTGCTCGACGTGCCTTACGCGTTGCTGATTTGTTTCATCGTGAACGATTATCCTCAAAATTGGGTGAGGTGATTGATTATCATAATTTTGTATTAAAACATTACTTCAAATTCGATACAGTGGATTTTCAAGAAATTTTAGATCTCGCACTCGAGTATGCTCAATTAATGAGCCCGATGGTAACGGATGTGCCAGAATTGTTAGATGGATATAAAAAGCAAAAAAAATCGGTCTTATTTGAAGGCGCGCAAGGCGCGTTGTTGGATGTGGATCACGGTACATATCCATATGTTACATCATCAAATACAACAGCAGGTGGCGCTGCTTGCGGATCGGGTGTGGGGCCATTATATCTTGATTATGTATTGGGAATTACAAAAGCCTACACGACGCGAGTGGGAGCGGGCCCTTTTCCAACAGAGTTATGTGACGACACAGGTGCGTTATTAGCAAAACAGGGCCATGAATTTGGTTCAACCACTGGACGAGCCAGACGATGTGGCTGGTTTGATGCGGTATCGTTGCGGCGCTCTATTCAAATAAACAGCGTATCAGGATTGTGTATTACAAAGCTAGATGTATTAGATGGCTTGGATACCATTAACATTTGTGTCGGATATGAAATTGATGGTGTGACACAAGATACACCGCCAGTTGGCGCAGAGGCGTATGGTAATTGTCAGCCAGTGTATGAAGCTATGCCTGGTTGGTCTGAATCCACAGCAGGCGTAAAGACATATTCGGAATTACCGGAAAACGCTAAACAATATTTAAAACAAATTGAAGACGTCACAAACGCAAAAATTGCATTAGTTTCTACCGGTCCAGAAAGGAATGAGACAATCATTTTGGAAGACTTGTTTAGCGAATAAAAACTACAAAATTTTTACCATATTATTATATTGTTGGATTTCATTGGTAAATTGAGAAATTACGGTGTAATTATTGAATCATATTCGCACTATAACGGTATGTGAATGAACTAGAAAAGTGTAAACAATAGATTATTTTAAAACGTTGCGGTTAACCTTGTTGCTGGCTTAACCATTTTTAAAAAGAGAATGTAATAGAATTGAAGAGACTCATTTTTGACAGATAAAAAACCACGTCATAACAAAGATCCTTTTGCCGAGCGGGAAGCAGAGAAATATGAAAATCCCGTACCCAGTCGCGAATATATACTCAGCATCCTATCTAAAAAGAATTACCCACTAACACTAGATCATTTTACACAGCATTTTCAATTAACAAATGAAGAGGATGTTGAAGCTCTACGTCGTAGGCTTCGTGCAATGGAGCGGGATGGGCAGTTAGTCCGTAATCGAAAAAACGCATATGGTGTGATTAAAAAACTGGATTTAATTCGTGGTCGAGTGATTGGTCATGCGGACGGATTTGGTTTTCTCATACCCGATGATGGTAGTGATGACTTGTTTATTTCTGCTAAGCGCATGAAAGGTATTTTACATGGCGATAGAATATTGGCGCGAATTTCAGGCATTGATCGAAAAGGTCGACGAGAAGGTGCGGCAGTAGAAGTACTGGAACGCGCAAATCATCAAGTGGTTGGTCGATTTCATCAAGAATATGGCGTTGCACTAGTTGAGCCGAGTAATACCAAGCTTAGCCAAACCATATTAATTCCACCTGCATTTCGAGGCTCTGCTTTGGATGGACAGATGGTCGTTGTGGATATCATTGAGCAGCCGACTTGGCGATCACAACCCATTGGCAAAATTGCTGAAGTGTTAGGGGATCATCTTGATCCGGGTATGGAAATCGATATAGCGACGCGAATGTATGAAATACCCAATTCCTGGTCTGATGAAATTCAACAAGTTTCTTCTAGTCTTCCAGTTGAGGTTCCCGAATCAGCGAAAAAAGGTCGAATTGATTTGCGTGATCTTCCGTTAGTCACAATTGATGGTGAAGATGCGCGAGATTTTGATGATGCAGTGTATTGTGAGAAACAAGGGCGATATTGGCGATTGATTGTTGCAATAGCTGATGTGTCATATTATGTAGAGCCAGACACTGCTGTGGATAAAGAAGCTCAGCAACGAGGTAATTCGGTTTATTTTCCAGGTCGTGTTATCCCAATGTTACCAGAAGGTTTGTCAAATGGCCTATGTAGTTTAAACCCGAGTGTTGATCGGTTATGTATGGTCTGCGAACTTCGGTTTACTGTCTCAGGCAATGTGAAAGATTATCAATTTTATGAAGCGGTAATGCAATCTTCAGCAAGATTAACATACAACGAAGTTGCAGAGATGGTGGTCAACAAAAATGAAAAAGTTAGCCAGCAATATCAAGACGTTTTACCGCACGTAAATCGTTTATATGAGTTATACCAAATACTCGATACTAAACGAAAAGCGCGTGGTGTTATTGAATTTGAAACGACTGAAACGCGTATCGTTTTTGGTGAAAATAAAAAAATTGATCGCATCGTTCCGGTACAACGAAATGATGCCCACAAATTGATTGAAGAATTTATGATTGCTGCCAACGTGGCATCTGCACGATTTCTAGAAGAAAATAAAATGCCAATTTTGTATCGTGTGCATTCTGGTCCAACAGCTGAAAAATTAACAGACTTGCGCGCTTTTCTCGCAGAATTTGGTCTTAGGTTGGGTGGTGGAAAAGAGCCGGAATCAAAACATTATGCGAAATTAATGGAAACGGTAAAAGCCCGGGATGATTCGAGTTTATTTCAAACTGTATTATTGCGTAGTTTAAGCCGAGCTGTGTATTGCCCCGATAATGCCGGCCATTTTGGTTTGGCGTATGATGCTTATACCCATTTTACTTCCCCCATTCGGCGTTATCCAGATTTGTTGGTTCATCGCGGTATCAAACATTTAGTTAAGCGCAAAAAAGCAAAATCGTTTCGTTACAATCTTGAAGATATGGAGCAGTTTGGGGAAAGCTGTTCCATGACAGAAAGACGCGCTGATGACGCAACACGAGATGCAATGGATTGGTTGAAAGTGGAATTTATGCAAGATAAAGTCGGGCATGAATTTAACGGCAAAGTCACTGGCGTCACCAGCTTTGGTTTGTTTGTTTTGCTTGATGAAGCGTATGTTGAAGGTTTGGTGCATGTGACTTCGTTGGATAACGATTATTATCACTTTGATCATGGAAAGCATCGCTTAGTTGGTGAAAAAAGTCGTAAAGTGTTTCGATTGGCTGATGCGTTACGAATTCGTGTTGTTCGTGTAAATTTGGAAGAAAAGAAAATTGATTTTGAATTAGTTACCTCTACAAAAAAAAATAAAGCCACGGGTAAGAAAAAAACACAAAGTCGAAAACGATCTGCAAAAAGTAAAAAGAAACATGTCAAAAATAAAAAATAAAACGGACTTATCTTCCGCAATTTATGGCATTCATTCGTTTACTTCTTTTTTTGAAAAACACCCCCAAGATGTCAATCATGTTTATGTTCAGGATAATTATGCATCAAATGTGAAATTGAATAATATTGTCACGACAGTTCAGCAACACAAAATTGCGCTTACCTTTTTAAAAAAGAAACAGTTTGACGAAATGACGTCAGGTGCCAACCATCAAGGTGTGTTAGCTGAGGTTGAATTAAGTAAGAACACATTACATGAGCGAGAATTAGAAGAGTATTTATCTGGCAAACCTGATGCTCCATTTTTATTAATTTTGGATCAAATTCAAGATCCACATAATCTTGGCGCGTGCATAAGAAGCGCTGCCGCAGCAGGTGTTGATGCGATAATTGCCCCAAAAGATGGTTCGGTCGCTATCACAACAACAGTGCATAAAACTGCCTGTGGTGGCACAGAGCATGTACCTTATGTGCAAGTAACCAATTTGGTTCGAACAATGAAACATTTGCAAACCCTGGGGGTTTGGATTACTGGGACCAGGGGTGATGCGACATCATCTTTATATGATATTGATTTTAAAGGACCAACTGCAATTGTAATTGGTGGAGAAGGGAAAGGCATGCGCAGACTCGTAACCGAAAGCTGTGATTATCTTGCAAACATTCCTTTGTCACCCAATATGGAGAGCCTAAATGCATCTGTTGCAGCGGGAATTTGTTTATTTGAAGTTGTGCGACAGAGACAAGATTAATTTGACTGGGATTCGTGTTCTAATTGAAATTATTCTTGTGAGAAATGCAGTTCGCTCATTAATTATTTGCTTATCCCAATCTGCGATAAATAAAAGGTTAAAAAGCAATCGTTTCTTCGGCTTTGGTCTATTCTTGAATGATCGGTAAATTGATTGCATATGCAAGAACGGCTGCGTATAATGCGCGGTTTTTCTACATACGTCCTATGTGTTAGTCGCAAGACTTATTTAGGGCAAAAAATAATTGTCTCCTTGTTTTACTTCATACGATTTGAAGAAAACTACATACCCATAAGGAGGAAAAATGAGACATTACGAAGTAGTATTTTTAGTACATCCTGACCAAAGTGAGCAAGTCCCGGCCATGGTTGAGCGTTATCGTGCGGTAATCGAAAATGATGGAGGTAAAATTCATCGTTTTGAAGATTGGGGTCGACGCCAACTTGCTTATCCGATTCAAAAAATACATAAAGCCCATTACATTCTTATGAATATTGAATGTGGTCAAGCGGCTGTTGATGAAATTACCAGTGCTTTTCGTTTTAATGATGCGGTGCTACGCAACATGATTATCAAAATGGATGAGGCAATAACGGCACCTTCCTTCATGATGAGTGAAAAGTCGGATGGTGATCGCGACAGAAAGCCAGCACCATCGAGCGACGATAACCGGTCAGCAAAAGATGATAACCGGCCAGTAAAAGAAGAAAATAGTGCTACTACTGTAGCTCCAGCTGCAATTGATGAAAGTGCCGCTGGTGACGCATCATCTGAAACGGAAGCAACAGACAATCCGTAAGGTCGCGATACTAAGCTAAGAAACTGCCTGAAGTCATTATCTAAATTCAATATTTCGGAGAATATAATGTCACGTTATTTTAGACGCAAGAAATTTTGTCGATTCACAGCCGATGGCGTAAGTGAAATTGATTATAAAGATTTAAACACCTTAAAAAATTATGTCACAGAAAGTGGAAAAATTGTCCCCAGTCGAATCACTGGAACGAAAGCGAAATATCAACGCCAATTATCCACGGCAATTAAGCGAGCGCGTTATCTTGCCTTATTGCCATATTCTGATGCGCATCGTAATTAATTAGCTCGAATAAGCGCATCATGAAAAGTCTGGCCGCGTATGCAATGCGTGGGAGAATGCAAGCCGCATCCATCAGTAGCTTATTTGCTGTTTTGTCTTTGATTTTACCGCCGTTGAGTTATATCAGTGGTGCAATAATTTCATTGGTTACATTACGGCGGGGTATCGCAGAAGGTGCAGTTATTGCGCTGATTGCGGCATTGGTTTTGGCTGCATTATCACAAGTTGCAACTGGTAGTGTTTTAGTTGCGGGAGTATTTACACTCCTAGTGTGGTTACCGGTTTGGATATTATCCGTCACGTTACGTCAAACTGTATCGCTATCAATTTCTTTGAGTGTAGCTACAGCAATTTGTATGGCGGCGGTTGTTTTATTCCATGCGCTCATTGGTAATACCATTGAGTGGTGGCGCAGCATAATTGATAAATTGTTAACAGAAGCTGCAAATCAGCCGGGCATGCTACCCATGGGTGAAAATGCCATGTTGCAAGAAAGTACAGTTCACTTTATGACTGGCTTTATGGCAACCGCTTTTTTCATTAGTATGGTATTAAGTTTGTTCCTTGGCCGTTGGTGGCAAGCGGCGTTGTATAATCCAGGCGGTTTTAAGGTGGAGTTTCACCAATTTCGCTTAGATAAATACGTTGCTGTACTTGGTAGTATCGTATTGTTATGGGCGATGATAATTTCAGCTTCTGGTTCCTTGGCAAGTGATTTATCTGTTGTAGTTTGTGTCTATGCGAGTGTCGCTGGTATAGCGCTAATTCATTATTGGGTGGAAAAAACAGGTTCGAACAAAGCCTGGTTGTTTTTATTGTATTTGTTGTTGGCTTTTGTTGCGCCACATGTCATTGTGTTTTTGGCCATTGTTGGTTTCGCAGATGCTTGGTTGGACATTAGACGGTTTATTGCAACGTCAAAAGATTAGTTTAATAAAGATGAGGTGATTCATGGAAATCATACTATTAGAAAAAATTCAAAATCTTGGTACCATTGGTGACCAAGTAAAAGTGCGCGGTGGATATGGTCGTAATTATTTAATTCCACAGGGTAAAGCGGTTCCTGCTACAGCAGAAAATATTGAAACCTTTGAGACGCGAAAATCAGACTTGCTCGAGAAAGCCAATTCCCAGTTAGCCAATTCGCAAGCACGTGCTGAAAAAATAAAAGAATTGACCATCACAATTTCTAGCAAAGCGGGTGACGAAGGGAAATTGTACGGTTCGATTGGGGCACGTGATATTGCTGCAGCAATAACAGAAGCCGGTGTAGAAATTAGCAAGAGTGAAATTCAACTACCAAACGGTCCCATTCGCAACGTAGGAGAGCATGAAATTTCTTTGCAAATTCATGCCGATGTTAATTTAGTAATGTCAATCGAAGTGATTGCTTCATAAATTGATTTGATACGAATGGTCTTGGTTGGGTAGAGCGAAATTAGTTAGCGGCATAGACCTAAGTTAAATGAATAAAAAACGATGCACGTAAAACTGCATCGTTTTTTTTTACCTTTGGATTACCCTGCCAGTGAACTTTTAAAAATGACAAGTGAAAAATTGAAAAAGTTTTTTAATTATTTCGCGCAGCATTAGAAAAAATGCAGCTATAATATTAATGCAATCGGTAACAAACCAATTGTTTAAAATATGGAATTAGAACCGAAAAACATGGACGCAAATTAAGTGATTACGTAGTGTTCTCGAAAAAATGCGCGCTTGATCTGTAGCTTTTTCAGGGATCTAACGATTAGTTTATGTTTTGTGTTAACACCTAGTGTGCAATTGATTTTTCCAGATTAATTAACAATAGCCTAAGCTTTTTTAGAGGTTTTAGGTAAAGTAAGTGACGTTAGTGCTAATGAAATAGCCTCGAAGATTTGCCTCTTTTTTATCAACCGAAAGACTTTGTCGTTTTAATTAAGAGTGAGAAGTTGAGAAAAAGCGTTTTAATTCCGAAATTCATTTTGTCCTCGTTTTTTTTAACAGTGTTATTAAATGTTAAATTGAAATTCGTTTTTTAGTATTAATTTGATGTTGGAGCCCTATGCCTGATTTAGCCTACCCTCGTCAACAGGATGCAGATGTTGAACAACTCAAGATTCCACCACATTCAATAAAAGCAGAACAATCCATTCTCGGTGGATTAATGTTAGATAACTCAGCGTGGGATCAAATTGCTGATCTCATCATCGAAGACGATTTTTATCGTCATGACCATAAAATGATTTTTCGTGCGATCGCTCACTTAGCAGAGTATTCAAAACCGTTTGATGTCGTCACTCTGTCAGAATGGTTAGAATCTCGTGATAGTTTAGAAAGTGTAGGGGGATTAGCCTATTTGGGTAGTTTGGCTAAGGAAACGCCCAGTGCGGCTAATATAAAAGCTTACGCACATATTGTTAGAGAAAGATCCATCTTTCGACAATTAATTACAGTTAGTACCGATATTGCGGAAAGTGCGTTTAATTCCGAGGGTCGTGATAGTGGTGAAATTCTCGATTCCGCTGAGAGCAAGGTTTTTAATATAGCGGAGCAAGGCTCTAGAGGAAAACAAGGTTTTGTTGGAATCAAAAACTTATTAACCCAGGCCGTTGATCGTATTGATACTTTGTTTCAGCAAGATAATCCTATTACGGGTTTACCCACTGGATTTACCGACTTCGATGAAATGACGTCTGGATTGCAAAAGGGTGATTTGGTGATTGTCGCTGGTAGACCGTCAATGGGTAAAACAACATTTGCAATGAATGTCGCAGAAAATGCGGCGATAGATACGAATCTGCCGGTTGCAGTGTTTAGCATGGAGATGCCAGGTGATTCACTGGCCATGCGTATGCTGTCTTCCATTGGTCGTATCGATCAACATAAAGTCCGTACGGGCAAATTAAGTGACGAAGACTGGCCAAGGTTAACACATGCGGTAGGCATTCTCGCGGAAGCGCCCATTTATATTGACGACACACCAGCACTATCACCCAATGAGATAAGAGCTAAAACTCGTCGATTGACGCGAGAGGTGGGTACTCTTGGAATGGTGGTGATTGATTATTTACAATTGATGCAAATTCACGGCTCAAACGAAAATCGCGCTTCTGAAATTTCCGAAATTTCCCGTTCATTAAAAGGATTGGCGAAAGAGATCGGTTGTCCAGTTGTCGCATTGTCACAATTAAATCGTAGTCTTGAGCAACGGCCAAATAAGCGACCCGTGATGTCTGATTTACGAGAGTCAGGCGCGATTGAGCAAGATGCGGATTTAATCGTTTTTATCTATCGTGATGAAGTCTATAATCCAGAGACGCCCGACAAAGGTGTTGCAGAAATCATTATTGCAAAGCAACGAAATGGTCCTATTGGAACAGTGCGTCAAACTTTTCTTGGTCAATTTACCCGTTTTGAAAACTTCATTCCAAATAATTTTGATAATGAAGGATTTGAATGAGTGACGTTGTAACGATTCAGTACAAATGTTGCTAGTTTTATCCCCTCTATGAGTATTGCATTTGCGACAATAAATTCTGATGCATTAAAGCATAACCTGAATAAAGTGAGACAAATTGCGTCAAACAGTTCAGTGCTTGCTGTGATTAAAGCAAATGCCTATGGACATGGAATGCAAACTGTGTCCAATGCATTAATGACGAGCGATGCGTTTGCTGTTGCGCGGTTAGAAGAAGCCATTCAACTGCGTCAATATCATGATAATAAACAAATTGTTTTATTACAGGGTTTCTTGAATGAAAGAGAATTACACCAACTCATTCAATTTGAAATTCAACCGGTAATACATTCACAGGCTCAAATTGATTTATTGCAAAAAACAGCATTGCCGCTGTGCTTTCCTATTTGGTTAAAGATAGATACTGGGATGAATCGCTTAGGGATTTCCTCAGAGGAATTTCCTCATGTATGGAAAACATTAAATAATATTTCCGGCATTAAAGGGAATATTTATTTGATGTCCCATTTTGCCAATGCTGACAATCCCGAAGATCCCAGTACACAAAACCAAATTTCAACATTCAATCAATTGAGCAGAAATATTTCCATCGAAAAAACAATTGCCAACTCAGCCGGAATATTGAGTTTTGAAAATAGTCACATGGATTGGGTTCGGCCAGGCATCATGTTATATGGCGTATCACCTTATGAATCTCAAGTTGGCGCTGATATTGGGCTTAGACCCGTCATGAATTTGTACAGTCGTATTATTGCGATTAAAAAATTAAACGCGGGAGAGTCCGTTGGTTATGGCAGCATCTGGCAGGCAGAAAAAGAATCTGTTTTGGCCGTAGTTGGCATTGGATACGGTGATGGTTATCCACGCCATATCGATGCAGATACACCGGTAATAATTGATGGTAAACAATATCCCATTGTCGGTCGTGTCAGTATGGATATGTTATGCGTCAACCTTGGATATAAAAGTGACTGTCAAATTGGAGATACCGTATTGCTTTGGGGGGATGACTTACCCGTTGAACATATTGCAAAAGATGCTGGAACAATAGCATATGAGTTACTTTGTCAGGTGTCCACACGAGTGAAGTTTAATGAGATCTGTGATGGCAAAAGCTAAACTGAGTTATCAATGTAATGCATGTGGTGCCTTAACATCGAAATGGGCAGGCCAATGTGCTGATTGTGGTGAATGGAATTCCTTAACAGAAGCGAGAACGATAGTCTCTGGCTCAGGAGGAAAAGCTAAATTTGCTGGGTATTCGGGTAAGGTAACCGAAAAAACTCAAGTGACATCCATGGATGAAATTCTGTTACAAGCGGATTCACGCTTGAGTTGTGGTAGTAGCGAATTGGATCATGTGTTAGGTGGTGGCTTAGTTGAAGGTTCCGTGGTGTTGGTCGGCGGAGATCCTGGTATAGGAAAATCCACCTTAATTCTACAAACATTAGTCGCATTAAGTCGTAAGGCAAAAGTACTCTATGTGACGGGTGAAGAGTCGCTGCAACAAGTCAGTATGCGAGCAAATCGATTGCAACTAGATGCCAGCCGATTGCGTTTGTTAGCGGAAACACAAATAGAATCCATTTTATCTCATTGTCAAAAAGAACAACCTAATGTCATGGTGGTTGATTCCATACAATCTGTTTATACCGATGCAATACAGTCAGCTCCGGGCTCGGTATCTCAATTAAGAGAAGGTGCAGCGCTACTGGTTCAATTTGCAAAACAAACCAACACAGCATTATTTCTCATTGGCCATGTGACAAAAGAGGGAGTGATAGCGGGACCACGGGTGTTAGAACACATGGTAGATTGCGTATTGTATTTTGAGGGTGAAAAAGATAGTCGTTATCGTATGTTACGAGCTGTTAAGAATCGATTTGGTGCTGTGAATGAATTGGGAATATTTGCTATGACTGAACTGGGTTTAAAGGAAGTCAGTAATCCCTCAGCCATATTTTTATCACAACACCAAACGCCTGTGCCGGGCAGCATAATTACTGTAACGCGTGAAGGTAACCGTCCTATTTTACTAGAGCTGCAAGTGTTGGTGGATGAAAGCCACGGCGCCAATCCACGGCGCGTAACCTTGGGTTTTGATCAAAATCGATTAGCCATGTTGTTAGCGGTTTTGCATCGCCATACCGGTATCATCATGTTTGATCAAGATGTCTATGCGAACTTGGTTGGTGGTGTAAAGGTAATGGAAACGGCGTTAGATTTACCGGTCATCTGTGCTGCATTATCCAGTTTTCGAAATAAACCTTTGGCGAGTGATCTTGTTGTATTTGGTGAAATAGGTTTGGCAGGAGAAATTAGGCCGGTCCCTAGCGGGGAAGAAAGAGTGAAAGCTGCGGTCAAGCAAGGCTATAAAAGTTTTATATTGCCAAAAGCAAATGTGCCAAGGCAATCTATTGAGGGAGTATCAATTCATCCCGTTCAAAGGTTGGAAGATGTTATCGAAGTTATCCAATCAGATTAACCCGTATTAGGTTACTGAATCAGTCAACTGAGGGATTCAGGATTACGCAACGTTTTCAACAAGCGCTAAAAATTCTCGATTCAAAATACTATTATCGCCAATATTGAGTTCAACAAGACGGCGTAAATGAGACGCGCTATCAATATCAATGTGGTGGCATTTTAAACCAATTGAATTATTTTCTGTGTGAGCAAGTGATGCTTCCATGCGAATGCTAAAGGCATTTTCTGCAGGATGAATTTCAATTAAAAAGTCGTTATCACTTACCTGAGTCCAATGATGTGGTCGACTGACTAATATTCCATTTAATGAAATATCTTTTAATTTGCCAGTCCAGGTACCAGAGGGGTTTCTTAAAGAGACAGAGGCTTCAAATGGTACTCGCGTAAATTTCCTTCGCTCGGTGGTTTCAACATGTGCAGTCATTAATATTCACCTTGTCCTTTATTCAGTGTTAATGGATAAGACCTTGGGTATGTCAGAATGTTGCTAACAGATTATGTAAAACTATCGGCGTATTTAAGAAATTGTTTATATCAAATTTGTATTAACAATACTCACTAAGTGATAGATTTAACAAAGATAAATAAGTCATAAGAATAATTCAATATCTAAGCCAGGAAAAATTGTTAAACTTCTATGTGAAATAAACAGATATGAAATGTATAAATACATACGCTATGGCTTTAATTTCTACCATTTTAAGTTTTTCTATAATATATATTAGATTTAGTGAAAAATAATTCTATCGTTTGTCAGTAAACAGGATGTTAAATAAATATGGATTCAAATGAGACTCGTTTTAATAGAATATTACAAACATTAATTTGTTTAATGTTTATTTATCTAATTGTTGGTTCAAATTTATATGCTAAAGATCGAGTAAGCCAAAGCCCATCAAAAAGTCAAAATGCCGTAAAACCGACATTCGACGAATGGTTACTTACTTTTCGGCAAGATGCCTTAGATAAAGGCATTAGTGAAAAAACGTTGGATAGTGCCTTACCTACGATTAAGCAAATTAAACGGGTCGTTAAATATGATCGAAATCAACCGGAGTTTAAATTAACTTTTGCGCGATATCTCAATAATGTTGCACCTAAATCTCGCGTGAATCAGGGGCGCCGTTTATTAAAAAAGCATAAAAAGCTGTTAAGAGACATTCGTAATAAATTTGGCGTTCAGCCAAGATTTATTGTGGCGTTTTGGGGGATGGAAACCAGCTTTGGGAGACTCACCGGTGGATTTAAGGTGTTGGATGCCTTAGCTACATTGGCATATGACGGGCGACGCGCAAAATATTTTCGTAAGGAGCTCATTAACGCATTAAAAATTATAGACCAAGGTCATATTCAAGCACCGAAAATGTCGGGATCCTGGGCAGGTGCAATGGGGCAAACTCAATTTATGCCTTCTACCTTTCTTGCATACGGGGTGGATTATAATAATGACGGCAGAATAAACATTTGGACAGACATTGAAGATGCACTGGCATCCGCTGCAAATTATTTGTCTAAAATTGGTTGGGATGATACACAAACTTGGGGAAGAGAAGTGCAAGTGCCTGCCTCTTTAGATAAAAATCTAATGGATCGGAAAATTAAAAAAAATATTGCTGCTTGGCAAGCATTGGGTGTAAGGAAAAAAAATGGAAGCAATTTGCCCAATCGAAATCTTCAAGCGTCAATTATAAAAATGGATAACAAAGAAGGGCCTGCGTATATGATTTACAAAAATTATCATGCAATTCGAGACTGGAATCGATCGGATAATTTTGCAGTCTCAATCGGTATCCTATCCGATAGAATAGGAAGATACTGAGTATTTGGATTTTTTAAGCTGCTTTGTCGGGATTAGGTGATTCACTCGGTTTGGTTGACGTTGGTTCCTTAGGGGATTCCTTCGTTTTAGTCGGTTCTTTAACTTTTGCTAAAAATGTGGATAAATGTTTTGCGGACTCTTTAGATAAGTCTTGAAACAAGAATGCTGCAAAAATATGTTTTTCCTCACTTGCTGTATCTCGCTCTAATCGTATTAACTCGGCGGATACTTCTACCAATTCTGTCTTCAGTGGAATTTGAATTTTTGCCACATCAAAAATAAAGCCACCCCCTTTGTTAAACACTTTGCTGCGAATCATGCAGCCACCAAGTGAAACATCTACCAATGAGGTGTCGTATTTTACGTCATCAAATTCAACGATAGCTTCAATTGCTTCAAGTAACGTAACGCGCGTTGATTTTCGTTGCTCCTTACCTTGTGCAAGTTTATGTATTTTGGCTAAAACGGTTTTTGGACTGAATGGTTTGCATATGAATTCTTTTACACCTGCAGAAGCCGCTTGCAATAACATTTCTCGCTTTGACTCAGCGGAAAGTAAAATATATTTTGCGTTTGCCGTACTTGGCAATTTTTTAAATTCAGCGAGTAATTCTATCCAGTCTTTGTCTTGTATGTTGCTATCACAAAATACCCAATTAATGGATTCAACCTGTCGAAGTGTTGCCACAGCTTCTCGTCCTGTTGAGCAAGAATATATGTCTTCCATTTCCAGGTTCTTTTTCAGAATAGAAGCCAGTGATTTTCTGGCATTAGTACTATTATCGATTATGATTGCACTGTAGGGCATAATAAACTTCCATTTTAAATCTATGATATATTTTTATAAACAACGTTACAGACTGCTGTGTTTATCATTAATTAATTTATTACTAATTTTTTATCGAGATATCAAAATCCCAATCAATATATAACGCGAATCTAATAGCTTATCGTATTTTTCAGTACTAAACTTTATCTAAATTTGATTAAAAAGTTGCTTGTATCTCAAATTTTTATAGAACAAGGTAGAAAAGGTTGATAGGTATGTGAATTTAACGAGATTTAGGTGGGCAAAGAATTAATCTAAATTTATGAGTTAGTTGGATCGACTTTAATATTTTCCAGTCGCACACCCAGTGGCCCACGGGGAATAAAAAGCTCAATTGTTGAGTTATCTCTCTGAATAACTAACGAGACTGTTTCACCATTTTCACCCTCAGCGGTTAATTGAGTGATATCGCTCCAGCTGAATATACGTTGGTTATCGTATTCTAAAATAATATCGTTTGTTTGCAGGCCAATTTTTTCCGCAGGGGATGTGGCAATAATACTGGTTATGCTAACACGATTGGTTTGGTCTGATTGGAATAAGTACTCATCGTAGCGAACGTCACCCAGTTCATCACGATATACATTACTTTCTTGTGCTAATTCTCTCGATTTTTCAAAGTATTTTTCGGTTCCAAACCAACCTTCTCGTATTGAAGTATTGCGGAGGTATAATTGATTCATTTCACGTTCTTCGACCTTTTTTTGAATTCGATCAGCGATAATGTTATCAACGCCGAGGGATAACAGGACGTCGGTTTTGGATTGGTTTTCTGAGGAATTTTCAAATTCATTCGGTTGAGTAATACTTGAGGATTGATGCGTTTGCTCAAAACCGGCATCTGAATTATCAATGGCACTAGACTTAATCAGTTTTTGTAATTGATTAACAGACTCATTCAGGCTAGCGATTTTATCTGATAATTCCAAATTACGTTTTTCACTTTGATCCATTTTTATTTCGAGTTGTTTAACCCTTACTATCGCTTGGTCAAAAGCGTCCTTATCTGCTCCATTGGCTGTAGTTTCATTTTGGAACGCGATATCATTGATGGATGAATTGCTGCTTTCTGGTGCAATGTTTATCCCTATGATAGTGCCGGTTAAAACAAGTGCTGATGAAATAATAATCACGCGTAGCATAATACTTCTTCGTTGAATGTGGGTGTTAAGTTTAGTCTTTCAATATACAAAACAAGTTCCAGAAAAGGCAAGACATACCACTTTAGTAATAAGTCAGTGATTTATATGTATCAGTTGGGTAGAATAACGCAAGAAGATAATGATTAAACGAGTCAGATTTTATGAACCAACTGCAAAAAATACGAAATTTTACGCCAAAGTATTCCACTAAAATAATAATACTATTAATTACAATGAGTTTTCTGAGTGCCTGTGGGGAAGAGCCACCCACCCGTAAAGAAGAATTCATTGCAGTTAAAAAAGTGATGGTTGAGCGTATGGAAGCGATCAATAACCACGATATAGAAGCCTACAGAAAATTGTTTATTCCAGATTACAAAGATGGTGGAAATGATATCAACATGCTTGTTGCAGATATGCAAGCACATTTTGAAAACTATCCAGATCTCACGTTTTCATACATCAAAAATCCAATGAATTATAAAATGAATACCGCGAGAATGACGCAACGCATTAGTTATAATTCATCAAAATTGAAAAAACCGATTTACCATCATGAGTCTACTATTTTTCGAAAAGTAAATGGTCAATGGCGTATTAGTGGCGGAATTGCGGTTGGGTTATTTTAAAGAAAAGCTACGCTAAAATTTAAAAGTTAGCGGGTACCATAAACAACAATTGTTTTTCCTTTCGCTGTGATGAGGCCTTGTTGTTCCATATTTTTCATGACTCTTCCCACCATCTCGCGACTACATCCGACAATTTTGCCTAATTCGGTTCTGCTAATTTTAATTTGCATGCCGTCAGGATGAGTCATTGCATCCGGTTGTTTACATAAATCCAACAGGGTACTAGCAACTCTCCCAGCGGCATCCATAAATGCCAAATGGCCAACCTTTCGAGTTGCTTGCATTAATCGAATGGATATGTGGGTAGCTATCGTATGTAGTATGCTAGAGTACTGACTTTTTAATTCATTTTCTGCTAATTCTTCTAAGCGATCATAAGTAATTTCAGCGAGTGCGCAGGGAGTACGAGTTCGAACGGTAACTTGACGAGCATTTTGTTGTTTTATAAATAATCCAGTTTCACCAATAAAATCACCATCGTTTAAATACGTCAAAATGATATCGTTGCCATCATCATCTTGCATGCTTATCGTTGCAGATCCTTCAACAATATAATAGAGCTTATCAGCAGGATCACCCGGGCGAATAATTAACTGTTTTGTCGGTAAATGCTCAATATGACAATATTCTAATAGGGCATGCAGTTCAGGAACTGCTTTTTTCTGTACGTCTAATTGTTTGGCCACGATGTAAAAGTCCCTTTGCGCTTCTGTTCTTTTTTTTTATCGACTTATTCACGGATTTCTATAGTAATACTTAATTTGTAACGAATTGTATTCAATTGCATGTAATCAGGTTAAGAACTATCCCAGAAAAGTGGGTGGCCGACAGATCCATAACGCTGCGGGTATAATATAAGAATAATTTATGAATTCCTGTTATGGTATTAAATAATTAATCAGATGTTTCAGAAATGGATAAAACCACAATAGATAATTGGGCGCGAGCCTATACGCCTACCTATTCTGGTGGGCGAATAAAACAATTTGACGCGGATTTTCAGGTAGAAGAGGAATTAAGTTTTCCAATATCTGGTGAGGGTGACCACCTGTATTTGTATATTAAAAAACAAAATGCAAATACCCAGTGGGTGGCTGAAATGCTTGCGAAAAAATTTGGCCTAAAATTGAAGGACATTGGTTATGCAGGGTTAAAAGATAAAAATGCCATCACAAAACAATGGTTCAGTCTTCATTTGCCAGGAAAGAACCATCCGCAAATTGACGATTTTCCACAAGAAGTGGTTGTATTGGACAGTACAAGGCACCAGAAAAAAATTCGTCGTGGCGCAATAAAAGAGAATCGATTTGAAATCATTGTTCGGGATGTCTCAGTTAAACCGAGCGAAATTGAGATTCGGCTTCAGGAAATTGCAAAACAAGGCGTACCCAATTATTTTGGCGAACAGCGATTTGGCAAACATTGCCAGAATATAGAAAAATTTCGTTTATTAATCACAAGACAGCTTCGTGTAAAAAAACATCAGAGAGGAATTTATATTTCATCTGCACGTTCCTATTTATTTAACGAAATTTTATCAGAGAGAGTAAAACAACAAACATGGAACAAATTAATTTGTGGGGATGTTGCGACGTTAAATAATACCCACTCAATATTTTCTGTGCCGATGCTTGATGAAACGTTAGAAAGTAGAGTGGATGAAATGGATATACATCCCAGTGGTGTGTTATGGGGTGAGGGCGCCACATTATCCAGTGGAAATCTTCAGGTATTGGAAAGTCTTGTCATTAATCAGCACTCTGACTTGAGTGATGGATTGATAAATATGGATGCTAAGCTATCCTATAGATCATTGCGTGTTCGACCTGCTAATCTGACCTGGGATTTAACTAACAATAATTTACACTTGAATTTTTCCTTGCCCACTGGCTCTTATGCAACAAGCATTTTGCGTGAAATATTTTTGTTCGACTAGTTAGTGATCAATATTTCATAAAATTATCCTGATTTTAGACTTTTTTTTAAAACTTTTTTTTAATGAAATGGGTCGTATACAAACTAAATTTAATCTTACGGCATATTTCTAGCAAATTAGCCAGCAATTACAGAGGCTTAGTTTATCGTGGTTTTGCTGGCAATTTGACCTGGGTGATGGATTAGTTATCTATAAAAACTGACACTAACAAGTCGTTACTAGTTTTTGACAAGATAAGCTTGAACAAACGATTTTCTCTCAGTAGGATTCAGCCCCGATTTTAAATACAAACAACATAGATTCGCCACATTAACAAAGAGACTTATGGCAAAAGCATATAGCGCATCAGATATTGAAGTTTTGACAGGCCTAGAGCCGGTTAAGAAACGTCCAGGCATGTACACTGATACGACCCGACCTAATCATTTAGGGCAAGAGGTAATCGATAATAGTGTGGATGAAGCCATGGCGGGATTCGCTACGGAAGTCCATGTTATTTTGTACAAAGATGGCTCGCTGGAAGTGCGTGACAATGGTCGTGGAATGCCGGTTGATATTCACCCTGGCGAAAAAGTCCCCGGCATTGAAGTCATACTAACCAGATTGCACGCTGGCGGTAAATTTTCCAATAAAACCTATGAATTTTCTGGTGGCTTACATGGAGTCGGTGTTTCTGTCGTCAATGCATTATCAAAAAAATTGGAAGTCTATGTAAAGCGCGATGGCAAACAGCATCACATGACATTTGCCAATGGGGATAAGAAAACAAAATTAAAATCCATTGGAAAAGTGAATAAAAACGATACGGGTACCACCATTCGTTTTTGGCCTGACAAAAAATATTTTGATTCTGAAAATTTTTCCGTATCACGTTTAAAACACGTTTTGCGAGCGAAAGCGGTATTATGTGCTGGCCTGAAAATCATTTTTGAAGATGAAAAAGGCAAAGAAAAACTCGAATGGTTTTATGAAGATGGACTGCGAGCATATTTAAGAGATGAGCTTGGCAAGACTACAATATTACCAGAATCACCCTATACCGAAACCATTAGTGGCAATGCTGAAACAGCCGAATGGGCCGTTGTCTGGTTACCTGATGATGGTGAACTAATTCAAGAAAGTTATGTGAATTTAATTCCCACTGCTTTGGGCGGGACACATGTTAATGGACTGCGCACCGGATTAACCGAAGCATTAAGAGAATTTTGCGAATTTCGCAGCTTATTGCCCCGTGGTGTTAAACTCGCGCCAGAAGATGTATGGGAACGTTGTAGTTATATTCTCTCGGTAAAATTGGCAGATCCACAATTTTCAGGGCAAACCAAAGAACGCTTATCGTCACGGGAATGTGCGACTTTCGTTGGCGGTGTAGTGAAAGATGCGTTTAGTTTATGGTTAGGTGAAAATGCCAATGTTGGTGAGCTTATCGCTGAACTTGCCATTTCAAATGCGCAAAAACGCTTAAAAGCTGCGAAAAAAGTGGTACGAAAAAAAGTGGCGACCGGGCCTGCGTTACCGGGCAAATTGGCCGACTGCTCATCACAAGAAACCGAACGCAGTGAATTGTTTTTGGTGGAAGGGGATTCTGCTGGTGGTTCAGCAAAACAAGCAAGGGATAGATCCATTCAAGCCGTTATGCCATTGCGGGGAAAAATTCTGAACACCTGGGAAGTAGAATCCCAACAAGTATTAAGTTCACAAGAAGTGCATGATATTGCTGTGGCGATTGGCGTGGACCCGGGATCGGATAATCTTAAAGGATTACGTTATGGCAAAATTTGTATCCTTGCCGATGCGGATTCCGATGGTGCCCATATCGCAACCCTGTTGTGTGCTTTATTCGTGCGTCATTTCAAGCCGCTAGTAATGGCGGGGCATGTCTATGTTGCAATGCCACCGTTGTATCGTATCGATGTGGGCAAGCAAATATTTTACGCCTTGGATGATAGTGAAAAACAAGGTGTACTCGACAGAATTGTTGCAGAAAAAATTCGTGGTAAACCCAATGTGCAACGTTTTAAAGGATTGGGTGAAATGAATCCTTTGCAATTACGTGAAACAACCATGAGTCAAGATACACGCCGATTAGTACAGTTGATGGTTGAACCAGGTGATGATACCAATGCCATGATGGATATGTTACTTGCAAAAAAACGGGCAAGTGATCGAAAAGCTTGGTTAGAGAGTAAAGGCGATTTAGCAGTAATATAAGCTGGTGAACGGAAAAAATTATGTCAGATGATATAGAAGTAACAGAAGATGGATTAGAAAGGCAGGCGCTTTTCCAATTTACGGAAAAAGCTTATCTCGATTACTCCATGTATGTCATCCTGGATCGAGCATTACCAAATATTGGTGATGGTTTAAAACCCGTTCAACGGCGAATTATATATGCCATGTCTGAATTGGGATTGCGATCAACAGCAAAATTTAAAAAATCCGCCCGTACCATTGGCGATGTGCTTGGTAAATTTCATCCTCATGGTGACAGCGCTTGTTACGAAGCCATGGTGCATATGGCTCAATCTTTTTCCTATCGATATCCATTGGTGGATGGTCAGGGAAATTGGGGATCGGCAGATGATCCAAAGTCATTCGCCGCCATGCGATATACCGAAGCGCGCTTGGCAAAGTTTTCTCAAATTTTATTATCAGAAGTTGGACTGGGCACAGTAGAGTGGGTTCCAAATTTTGATGGTACCTTGGATGAACCAGCAATCCTTCCCGCTCGATTACCCGTTGTATTATTAAATGGAGCGTCAGGTATTGCAGTTGGTATGGCAACTGATATTCCGCCACATAATTTAACAGAAGTGGCAAATGCCTGCGTACATTTACTTGATAATCCGAAAGCAACATTGAGTGATATCTGCAAAATTGTAAAAGGCCCGGATTATCCCACAGACGCAGAAATTACCAGTTCACCTGCCGATATTCGAGAAATGTATCGCAAAGGGAATGGCAGTGTTCGTATGCGGGCAAAGTATGAAATGGAAGACGGTGATATTGTCATAACCGCATTACCATATCAGACATCTGGAAATAAAATTCTGGAACAAATTGCCGCGCAAATGAACGCGAAAAAACTGCCCATGGTGGAAGATTTACGCGATGAGTCAGATCATGAGTGCCCAACCCGTTTAATCATTACACCTCGCACCAATCGTGTTGATACCGAAGAATTGATGACGCATCTATTCGCTACTACGGATCTGGAACGCTCATTTCGTGTCAACTTAAACATGATTGGAATTGATGGGCGACCCAAAGTCCGTGATTTGCGTGAGATATTAGTTGAATGGTTGGAGTTTCGAACTGAAACCGTTCGCAAACGCTTGCAATATCGTTTAGATAAAGTTCTACAACGATTACATATTCTTGAAGGTTTAATGATTGCCTTTTTGAATATTGATGAAGTGATCCAAATTATTCGAACAGAAGACGAACCGAAAAAAGTATTAATGAGTCGGTTTGAGCTGTCCGATGCTCAAGCCGAAGCCATATTAGAATTAAAATTACGTCACTTAGCGAAACTAGAAGAAATTAAAATTCGTGGCGAGCAAGATGAATTGTCTGCGGAGAGAGATCAATTAGAATTAACATTAAGCAGTGAGCGACGATTGAAAACCTTGGTGAAAAAGGAAATTCAAGCTGATGAGAAAGAATTTGGTGATAAACGACGATCAAAAATAAAATCACGGGATGTCGCGCAAGCATTATCACCCACAGCATTAATACCATCCGAACCGATAACGGTTATTTTATCTGACAAAGGATGGATAAGATCAGGGAAAGGACACAATTTTGATGTCAGTGCATTGCCCTTTAAATCCGGTGATAAGTTTCTATCCTCTGTTAATGCAAAAACAAATCAAAATTTATTGTTTATTGATTCTAGTGGGCGTTGTTACAGTTTACCCGCACATGGTTTACCCTCAGCTCGGAGTCATGGAGAACCGTTAATTAGTCGACTCAAACCACAAGGTGGGGCAAGCTTTCGGGGTGTTATGTCCGGAGTAGAAGATGATTTATTTTTTCTGTCGACGAATGCCGGTTATGGTTTTATGGTGAAAACCTCGGATATGTACACCAAGAATAAAGCAGGTAAAGCAATTCTCAGTGTATCCAAAGGCGCTAAAGTTTTATTGCCCCAAAAAGTGGAAGACCCTGAAAATCAATGGTTAGCTATATCAACCAATACGGGCTATTTACTCGTATTTTCCATGTCAGAAGTACCGCAATTACCCAAAGGTAAGGGATTAAAACTTATGAACATTGCCAATGCTAAGTTTGATTCTGGTGAAGAGTTTGTTAATTCCGCTGTGGTCTTAGGTTTAGAATCGAAACTCGTGTTACATGCGGGCGCAAAGACCAAAATATTAAAAGACAAAGAATTGGATCATTATCTTAATGAGCGCGGAAAACGTGGTTTAAAATTACCTCGTGGTTTTCAAAAGTTGGATTATTTGAGCGTTGATAATCCCGTTATTGAAGACGAAGAATAAATTTGCGCATTATACCTAAACCCTGCCAAAATAAGATCGACTAAAATGTTGCTTCTATACCAAGGAATGGTAATGGTATGGAAGGAAATGATGTGAGTTGTGCTGGATTTCGGTAATTTCGATAATTTTTTCCGTAACCTTCTCTAACGCCTACGGGTTGCATCGTAACATTAATAATGTCGAGATAAATTTTCATGGTCCAAGTATTAAAACGAATTACTCGATCAATTCTCAAATCCAGTTTGTGTGAGAAAGGCCAGCGAAGCATATTTTTCTTTGCATATATGGGGCGCCAATAAGCAATATCTTCATTCGCAGACGCATTGAATTGATTGGGGCAAATGTCCACACTGCCATCACTCGTGTTGCACATTGCGACTCGGCCGACAACCGGTGTATAGGTTTGCCCTGACGATGCTTGAAGTTTTAGTCCCCAACTCCATTTTAACCAACTGCCGGTAAACGGTTGGCTCCATACCAAACTGAAAGAATGCGGTTGATCACCTGAAAAATCTCTCTCTTCACCACCAATTGATTTACGCTTACTTTTAGCGTATGAATAACTTAACCAACCCATCTTTCGGTTTCCATAATTCCGTTTGATTAATACATCGATACCATAGGCTTCTCCGTCCCCATCGTTTCGATAATTGTCTGGGGGATCTTCAAGATGACGCGTTAAAACCAGCTTCTTCATGGGTTTGTGATAGACCTCGGTTTGAACAGACCATAAATCGTTGAGCTGATATTGTAATCCGGCGATGCGATGTTCTGCATGGGTGTATCCTAAATTAGGATTACCAAAGTCTTGTATCAAAACTGCCGGATTAGGTGCTTGAATGTATTTACCCCATGCGCCAGTTAGTAATAATTTTTTTGTACTTTGATATTCCAATTGCAGTCTTGGTGACACTGCCGACATTGAGATACCGTTTGTGCCATGTAATCGAGAATATCGTAGCCCCGTTGTTGTGGTTAATTTATTCCATGACCAGCGCCATTTTATATAGGAACCACTTTCAATAATTCGCATTTTCACATCGGTTTTGAATTTGCGTCGACTTGAAAAATTCCCACCATCAGAGTCTTCCTCAGTATCCAGCAGATCGGTATTCAACTGGCCATCATAGCGGCGATATTCAGTATTGTTGCCAAATGTAAATTCATGATACATATTTGTCAGAAATTTAGACTTAGCTTGAGGTCGCCAAACCAATTGGGGGTGAAAAAATAATTCCTTTGTATCGACGTTATATCCGAACGGCTGTCCCGAAGCATCATTTCCTAACGTAAGTTGCAAATGTCCCTGCTTAAGCGAGGATGTAATAATTCCCGTCGTATTAGATGATAAACGTTGAGATAAATTGACGCCTGTTGTATGAAACCCCACATTATAATTTGCGCGTCCAATAATATCCGGATCTAAATCATCTACATTATTGATATCAACAATTAAGCGGTCGTTGCTGCCAAAGTAAAACAAATCGAAGTTACCTCTTGAAGTATCATAGTGCCAATTGGCTTGGGCGTCCCAGTACCTGGGTAGCATAACAATGTCTATATCTTCAGTATCTCCTTCCTCTTTTGAAGCCTCTTGAATATCGTCTATAAAAGGTTGTAATAATTTATCAACATAACTTGCTCTAGCCGCAGCAAAAAAACTTTGTTTATTATTAATTGGTCCTTCGATCAAAGCAGAAGATTCATTAAATGCAATGCGATAAGTTTGACGCAACCGATCGGTTTTTGGCTTCCTTAGTCGCATGTCGATGACACCGCCCAACACGTCTTTATAATCTACTGGAAAACCACCTAGGAAAATATTAAAGTTGTCCACCAGGCTGGGATTGACGATGGAAATACCCCAAATGTGGTAAAGATTATCCACAGGTAAACCCTGCATTACATAGCTGTTTTCAGCCCCACTACTACCTCGAATAAATAGTGTATTGTAGTTACTAAATATTTCACCATTCGTATTTTTAACCACACCGGGTAAGCTTTCAACCATTTTGATTGGATCGCCCTGAGTGCCTGCAACACTATGCAATTCTTCTTTTTGTAAGGTGATTTTTGATGTCTTCTCTTGTATTCTGTCTTCCACAACGGTAAGTGAATTTGCTTCTACCAGTAAGGGTTCTATAAAAAGGGTGATTTTTGGTTCACTAATTTGTTGCTCAAATGTTTCATAACCCGTGGCTAAAACTTTGAGATCAATTGGTAATGTCACATCTTCAAATCTTAACTGCCCTTTCTGATCCGTTTTGTCATATTCTCCACTCTGTTTTATAACAACAGTCGCTTCATAAACCGGATCACCAGAACCTTTTTGTAAAATTTTCACTTCCAATTTTTCGGCACACAAAGGATAACTAATGATGAAAATTAGAAGAAAGAATATTCTCCGAAAGATGATATTGAGAGAAACATTCATGTTCAATTTTCTTGAATTTTTAGTATTAGTTGTTGATAAAAAATTTCATGAGCGGCTGTGGTAGGGTGAACACTATCCCAAAATAAATACTCGTCTGGATTTTGGCAAATCGATTCATTACCGGTAAGCGCTATGGCAGACTCATCTTTCACATAACAGGATTCATGAATATTTTGCAATCCATAATTTGAAGGATCAGTAATAATGTTTTCGACTAACGAAAAAACATCAAATCGAATTGTGCTCAATGAGTTGTCTCTATCTAATTCATCTAACATTTCATCGAGAGAGGTATTAAAATTTATACTCCATTCTTCAGCTGCTAATTGAATTCCAGGATCGTTTTCATCTGCAGAGTGAAGTCTTGGTAATCTTGCCATGTTTATCTGATTTAATATGACAATCCGCGTTGCTCCCATAGCAGATAAGCTTAAAATAGAAAATCTTATATGCGCTATCGCATCTGTTATCAATGTGATTTCGTTTTCGGGTTGTGATATCAAGGAGATTAAATCATTGGCTCCACTCCAAATTACAACAGTCCAATTTGGATTTACGACAAAGCCTACATTTTCTGCAAAATTAAATATCTGTGCACTCATGCCTAAGCTGTTGCTTCCGGCGTGAGCAAAATTGGAACCAAATAATCGAGATGGTAATAATGGTGTGTTGAGTTGTGTCGCTAGTTTATCAATGTAAAGAGGCCCATTTGAAAAGCGCCCATGATAGTAGTTTTTGTCAGGTGTTAATCCCGAAGTTTCAATGTTAGCGTTTCCGGTGTCAGATAAGTCATCACCAAAAACATAAAGGCTTGAGTCGTCAAATCGTGGTCGTTGAGTTTCGTCGCACGAAGTTAATACAACACAGCTGAAACAAAATAATATTGTTAATAATTTATTCATGCGTTGTCACAATGTATTCCCCAAAGCTTAACCTTATTTTGCTGTATAACAAATGAATTACAATGTTAAACAATTAAAAGGGCATATGTCTAGTATAGGGAGTGAAAAATAGCGAGAAATAGCGCTCTTAATCTTGAAAATTAATATTATCCTTAAAAAACAATAGCTAAATAATAATGTATGTACATACTGTAGAAAAATTGAGGATTTATTGTAAACACAATATTTGAATGTTTTGTATTCATATTGTTATACAAGAAGAGGTTTTACTAATAGATCTGCAAATTAAAATTTGGATGATTTCGAAAAACTTTATTTTGAAATGCAGGTCACAAATGCTTCGTCATAATCGTTAGTTTCGTGTTCTTGAAGAAAAGCGCTGGGCCTACCTTCAAATACAATATTCCCATTGTTAAGCACCAATAATTTGTCGCAAATTGATGCAACGTCCGTTAATAAATGGGTGGATATAAATAATGTAGTTTGCTTTTGTTTTAATAAGGTAAAGTATTCCTTCAGGTATTTTCGTGCTTTTGGATCTAAACCACTCATGGGTTCATCTAAGATCAAAAGTGGTTTATTGCTTAAAAAGGCGCTTGCTAGTCCGAGTTTTTGAATCATACCTTTGGAATACGTTTGCACATATTTAGGAAGTTTATCTACATCAAAATCCAATTTTTTTAACACATCATTGACATCGTTTTTCTCGTATTTAACTTGATGTAACTCCAGCATGTAATGAACAAACTCGTCACCTTTCAAATAGGAAGGTGGGTTGAATCGCTCTGGTAAATAAGCATGATTGATTCTCGCAGAGGTATTAACATGCTCCTTGTCAAATAGTTTAATACTGCCGCCATTAATATCTGTTAGATCTAAAATTGATTTTATTAAAGTCGTTTTACCTGCGCCGTTAACACCAACCAATCCCACGAATTCGCCTTTTTTAACCACGAAGGAAATTTGATCTAGAATGTTAGATTTACCGTATTGTTTCTCAATATTATTGAGTTCAATCGCGTTTAACATGTGATTAAGTTTTTAATAGGGATAGCCAATCAAAAATGAATAATTCGAAAAATAGCAAAATAAATAGATTCAATTATTATTTTAGTCAAAACTAAAAATAAAACCATTTTCTATAAAATATTAAAAAGAAAGCAAAAAAAAACACCCGATAGTCGGGTGTTTTTTTAGATTAATACGAAAAATGGTCTTATAAAATTCGAACACCACCGCAATCTTGCGTGTCCCGTGAAATGTCATATTGACCACTACTGCGACATTGGTTTCGATTCACACCACGATCCAGTTGAACAGAACCGGTTTCTGCTGCACCATCATCAGTTTTTCTATCAATTTCGGATAACACATTGACTGGTACATTTCGACCTAAACGCATTTCATGTGCATTCGTTGTGGCGCCCGATGCGGCTCGGCCGTACGAAAACATCATGGCACTACCAAATGCATTGCGCGGGCAAGTCGTTTGCGGGCAATTCAAGTTGTTTGGAGCGGGTTGGCCATCAAAATTGCCAGTAATGAATCCTGCTGCAGAGAGATGTAGCCAAAATAGACCACGATCATTGTCCGCGTTAATGAATCCATTGCCATCGCCATTGCCACCATTTGCGCCAGACGATACGCCATTAATCGATGCGGCTGCATTGGAGAAATCGCCGGGCAATGCTCTAAAACGATCTTGAAATGCGTAAACTGCTGTTTGAAATGCAGTGGATTGATCAATAACATTACGCACTTTTGCATTTGAAATCATTTCTTGGCCTTTCAATACACCACCCAGTATCAAACCGACGATGACCAATACAATTGCAATTTCAACTAGCGTAAAACCCGATTGTTTGCGCTTCATAACAAAATCCCCTTGTTAAATTCCTTGTCGCTACCTAATGCCAAATGACTTCTTCGATTCTGCAGCTTCTAAATTTTTTAATCGTTGTTCCAGCCAGAATAACTCTTTGCGATCGGTAATGACTTGACTTTGGATCAAGCCGCCAATTAGCATTCTGACAGTTTCCAATTCTCCGACGTCTTCTAAAACGACGATTTGGAGTTGACGGACCCATGCAGGAACGTCATTGCTCAATTTATTATCGGCTAAAGCTTGAGCATACTTTAGTGCAAGTGGATAATCTTCAAGGCGATGTTTGGCCAAAACAGTGACATGGGCTAACCAAGGCCAACGTTGTTTTGGATTTTTTAAAAAAGATTGATAAACCAATTCCATCATTTGTCGTTGTTTTTTTTCATCAGGTACTTCCGTGTAGATTCGTGATGCAGCGAGTAAGGGATAATTTGCTCTTGGATCAAGTTCTAGAATGTGGCTAAGCCAAGTTTCTAATTTATTGTAATCCAAAGATTTGAATGGAATGCTAACGCCTGGTTGATTATCAAAAGCTTGTAACCACAACATGAGTAATTTGGCGAGTACTTCAGGTTCTCCCATGCTAACCACTTTTAGCGTATTACTTTCAACTGATCCAGGTAGTATTTCTGCTTTTGCCATTTTGTTTGGCAGATTTTGATGCCAAACCAGTTGTAAAATTAGCGCCGATAAAAACAAAATAACAATCCACTTTGGAATCGTCGATATGGGTTTCTGTACTACCGATAAAATCATTTAGACACTCTTGCGATAGAAATCAATTAATGATGCACTAATGATGAGAAAAGAATAAATGAAAGTTTGCAACAAGATGGCACTGAGGGTATGCCAATTTGCGTCACCATAAATCAGCCAATCACTGTTCGTGAAATGACTTAAATCAGGTATAACAACAGAAATACTTTGTAACACGGTTGACATCATTGAATTGGCTGCACTGGTTGTAATCTGCAACGAAGCATTCATCATTAAAATTGCTGAACCAATGGTTCTGGTTAGAAAATAAAATCCCAACACGGTGACAATGGCAATCGGAATTTGCCGAATCGTCATAGCGCACAATAGACTAAAACACATCACTAAAAATAATTCACAGAATAGAGATAGTGTCCAAATCAGGGTGTTATCGAATGGCGTCGCAATCAACATGCATACACCGAAAAAAATCGCGAGAGAGAAAATAATAAAACTAAATCCCAGTAATTTTCCGAAATAGTAGGTTGAACGCTTGATTGCCAACGATAACACCATTTCTAAACTTTTATCATTTAATTCGCGTGATAACGTCGTGACAACCACTAAACAAACAATAAGTATGGCAAAAAATCGTAAACTAGCACTCATGAAGGAAGTTTGAATATGCCAACTTTCTGTGATAGCTAGGGAATGTCCAAATAAGCCCAAACCGATAGCGATAATTGCAGAACTCAGAGCTAACCAAAGTATTCGATTGTGAAACACTTCTAATGCGGTAAATTTAGCAATGCAAAATGCAGTTTTATTCATATTGATATTTCATAAAATTTAAAATTAGCACTAAGGCCCATTTAGCCAATCACGATCTAGCGTGATTTTCGGCAAACTGCCAACTAACGTACCAGCCGATATGGAAAAAACTTGATCGTCTGCATTTCCCTGAATACCATCAATGCCATCAGAGGATAAGGTAAATGCGTTGGTTCCCTGTCCGGGCTGGGATTGAGTAAGACCGCGTGCAGCATTGGTAATGTCTGCATCAACCGAAAGACGAATTACATTCCCCCAGGGGTCTACCGCATCTTGAGCGCTAAGCCCGATAGTCTGCCAGGGAATAAAACCAGTTAACGCACCGTTTGCAGTACCAATTGGATTTGCTCGGCCATCAGCAAAGGGTAAATTTCGTCGAACGGTGCGATTTCCTACTCCATCGGGATCCGTTGTGTCAGCAACAATATAACCAATTAACGAACTTCGTAAGGTGCTAATTTTTTCTGTTAATGTTTCATTTGGTGATGCAATATCACCTTGTGCTGAAAGGGTGGACAAAATGCTGGTTGGATCTAATGTCATGATGATGTCGTCAAATGCATTTCCCGCAAGGTTAGAAAATTCCCTTTTTACAAAATCAACATCATTGTCGGTGTTTTCTCGTTCGTCTGGTTCGTTTCCGTTTCGTGGTAAGGCCATCCGGTTTCCAGAGATTGCCATATAAGATCCTCGTCCATTATTTCCATGAGAAATAATAATCGCAACTGCCGGAAATAGCGCATTAATTTGAGTACCACCTCGCGTGTTAAGTAGCGCGATGTTGCCTCGCATTTGCGTTAGTGTCGATTGTGTTAGATTAGTTTGCGACTGTAGAACCTGGTATGTGAAACGATGACCGTAAGCATCTAACGAAATTTCATCTGACAAACTGAGTGATTTCCACGGCACTATGCCACGCACATTTCGATTAGCACCGCCGCCGATATTTGTGGAACCTGTGCATGTGCCAGGATTTGCAGCTTCAATTCCGTAATTTACATTTGAATCTGGCAAATTGGCGATGGCCGGGCAGGGTAATCTAAAATTTCGACTAATGTAACTGAGTAAAGCTGATTTTATTGCAAGCTGTTTTTCTTTTGTTGAGGAGATTCTTGCATTCTCCATTTGTACTAGCGCTATCGAAACGCCAGAACCTATCAATATAGAACTGATAATCAAAACGATAGACATTTCGATTAGGGTTAGTCCAGTTTGTTTTTTAATGTAACTTGGTAATTTCATGACATTGACCAATTAACACTTTACTCTTTGTTTTCAACAGTTAAGCTTGCCGATCCGTCCTCTAATTGAAAATTCTCCTTAACTTTACCTGTGTTAACGTCCAATTGTTGTCCTGGTTTTAATCGGTGTAATTTATTCTTGGAAATGACACCCACTCCCTCGAGTTTTATGGAACGTGATTTTATCTTTAGATTTTTGTTATTTTTATCAACTAAGGTATTGGTGTGATTATACCAAACCACATTTTTGCCATCGGAACGTTTTAAATAACCTTCTATCACGATGGATTTTTTCGCTTTTTGCTTCTTTTTTGAATTATCAAAATGTTGGTTTTTGTCTAGTTTTGATTTTTGTGTTCCGGTGTGTTTTCTTGCATGGTCGATTCTGGCGCGTTGTTTAGCAGTATAAAACAGTGTTTGAAGCTGATCTGCACTATTTTCCTCAGCACTAGTATATGAGACTGGCAAACATGCCATGATTGCAATAATTACAGTTGAGATGAAAAACTTAAATTGACGAGTCAGAATTTTCATTATTTTCCTCCGCCATAAGTTGTGGAAATTGGAGAGAAATCCAAACAAGATCACACTGAGCGCTAATGTTAGACTCAAGTGCTTTAAATGAAGTTTCGATACGAGATCTTCTCATGGAACATTGATCAATGTAAAAAAGTCCTTTTGATTTTTTTTCCAGAGTTTTAAGCAATGTTATTAAGTCTCCTTCATGAAATAAATCCACTGATATTTGCATGACACTGTTGACTATTTCAAATCCTTCTGCAGGTAATGAATTTCCTTTGTGCTGATATTTGGTTTGCTCAGATATGTTGTATTGCATGTTGGGAAACTTAAGTTCTGCGGTAATTTCTCTCAAAATATCAATCCATAAAACACGATGCTCTTCGCCTATATACCCTTGTTCTTGATATGTTTTCAATTTTGGTAAAAAATCAGAATAAGTTTGCGCATCTCTAATGGTTTTATTGGATTTGTTGGTCAGTTGCAATAAGGTGAAACGCTGTCTTTCATTGGCTTCATCTTTTGATAATTTATAATCATAACTTAACATAAAAATAGCAACACCAAGCACAATGCAAATCATCGAAAACATGAGAGTTCGACGTAATAGGGACCAATCTATATCACTAAGAGAGCTTTGCATCACGTGTAATAATTTCCAAGCTAAATGACGCTAGATTATCCCCAGTGGATCGATTGCCAGCAACACCCGTTATGCGTTTTTCTGGCTTTTGATTGATGGGTTTTTGTGTTGCAATAACAGAATGAAATGCCTTACTCGCTGCTATTGAGTTGACAAGATTATCAATGACATGATTTGCAGCTGCATAATTTCCTTTAAAATTAACTAAATTACCTTGGAGTGTGATTATTTTTACCCATTTTTTTGCACTTTCTTCATTTACATCAACATCTGCCATTTCAGTTGGATCATCGAATTCTTCTGGCTCTGCGCTTTCGATTTTTTCTACAATAATTTCTCTCTTTTGAACACTCCAGTGTAGATAATTGATATTAATATTTGAAAATTGACTTAATGTTTTGCTGAGTGATATGAGCGAACCCTTTAGATCAGGTTGCTCTGTAAGTAATACATTGACACTTTCAACGCCCGACCTAACGGTATCTGCAGGAACGGGAAAATCAGGTAATTTTTTCTTATTTTCAGTCAATTTTGATTCAACTAGCTTGATATTTTGATTCGATTTTTCTAATTGTAAATCGAGAATATGCGCATCAATTAGCATAATGCCACTAAAAATGAATAACATTACAAAAAACGCCACACTAGACCAAGTCAGTGGTTTTCGAAAATTGCGAGACCGAAAATATCGGGTATGAATGTGTGTGGCATAATGATCCTTTGTTTTCGATGTCAGCAATATTTGCATATATAAATCCGTTACCACAGACTTGTCTTCAATGCTTGATGACTTGAGGCTATTGCAGAGAAACTCCGAATTCCAAATATGCCAAATGCCCGATTGTTTAATATTTTCAGATGGATTATCTTGAAATGGTTTGCAAATATTGTTTGGTGCAATAAGTAGCATATCAGGTTTTTGATCTGGAAATACTAGGCGCATCCGTCCAAGATATCGTAAAGTTTTATCTATTTCATCATTGATTGCTGACTGAGTCTGAGAAGTGTCATCTAGCTCCAATTTTGCTAGTCGACTAATTTTGAATTTATTTTCGGCCAGGTATGATAATCGTAAGCCATTTTGATCGAATGTAACAACAAGCAATTTTTTTGAAACAATAGGGATTTTTTCAACTAGTTTTTCTGTTAATAATGGGAGTGAATAAATACCAGCGATAGAACATTTGTGTTTTAATAAAATATCTACCCAAGACTTTAAGCGTTCTTCATTACTGATTGCAGAAACAAGAATTTGATTTTGCTTATCACCATTCTGTTCTCTACCCTGAATTTCACCAAATTTAAAAGTGTTCCCCCGATAATTACGATTGACATATCGATCCAACAAAATTTGTTTTTTTCTGGCCACATACGGCATCGTGTCCAATTTGTATTCTTCTTCAACAGAGTTGATCATAATATAAAAAGGAACTTTCAAGTGAGTTTCGATAAATTGTTGAAATTTGTCAGAGCTATGTTCGTCATTAATATCGAACGAGGTGTGTGAAATAAGGACTTTGTCATCCCAATCAAATACACTAATTCCATCATCAGTAAAATATAAAATGACTTTTTCTGTACTCATTAGATTGATACCGATGTTAAGGTGTCATAGATAGGTCCAATCACCGATAAAATCACCCATCCTAAAATAATGCCCAAGATGACAGTCATTGCAGGACCAATCATCGCCTGCAATTTTTTCATCATTTCATCAATGTCTCGATTGTAGAAATAACTGATATTTCTTAGGGAATTATCTAGCTCTCCAGTAGACTCTCCGATTTTTAACATGCGTATAACTAACCTGGGAAATAGATTTGTTGATTCAAAACTTTGGCTTATGGATTCGCCTTCTGATATTTTTTGACTGGCATCGTCTAAAGCTTTTGACATAACGCGGTTTGCCACAATGCCCTTATTGATTTCAATACTTTCTAATACAGTGATTCCTGATGAATAAAGTAAAGCGAAATTATTTGTGAATCGGGAGAGGATAAGTTTAGAGTTTATTTCTCCAATAAAGGGTGCGTTTAGTTTGAATGAATCCAGTATCCACTTTGCCCGATCACTGGTTTTTAACAATAAACTGGTTGCAATGCTCGTGATAACTAAACCAACAAAAATTTGACCACCATATTCCCTTAATCCATCTGATATTGCGATAAGCACTTTAGTATGAATAGGCAACTCCTGTCCCATTGTGGAAATAAATTTGATGAGTTCAGGTACTAAAAATATCATCATGGCGACAACAACACCTAGTACCGATACGCCAACAAATGCTGGATACATTGCTGCGCGTTTAGCTTGTGATGCTAATTCGTCTTGCCATTTTAATGTTTCGGATAATGTCGCGATTATTTCGACTAATTTTCCGCTGCGTTCTCCCGCTTCCACCAAGCAAACAAAGACTGGATCAAACACACGGGGAAAATCCGCTAGAGATTGAGAAAATTTACTGCCTTCTTTTATTTTTTCTACAATGGCTGCGGTGACTTCACGAAGTGATCGATTGTCAATACTATCTCGAATGTCTTCCAGAGCCTCTATTAATGGAATACCAGCTCGAATTTGTTGTTCCAGTTGAAAGCAAAAATTGATTAGATCTCTTTTTTGTACTTTTTTCCTCGAGAATGGTAGGTTTAATGATTTTAATTCTCGACTACTTAATAACTCTTTTCCTGATTGCTGTAATCGCTTTTCGAGTTCTAATTCATCGTTGACTTCGATACTGCCTTTAAATATTTTTCCTGTATCGTCAACAGCTTCATATTTAAAATTTGGCATATCATGTTACCCTATGCGATCGGTAAGATCGATAACTCGGGAAACTTCATCCAGACTTGTTGAACCCTCCCAAATACGTCGAATGGAATCATCGGCCAAGGTTTTGAATCCGTTCTCGATGGCTTTTTTCTTGATTTCCTGAAGTGTTGCACGATTAGAGATGAGTTCATCAATGTCCGTATCAAACTTCAGTACTTCCATTAATGCTAACCGACCTTTGTATCCACTGTGATCGCATTTCGCACATCCTTTGCTACGATAAATTGGTCGAACGGTTTCCGCGGTTTCATCTATGCCTAAAAGCAGACGTTCAATTTCACCCGGTTCATAAGCTTCTTTGCAATCTGAGCAGAGTTTTCGAACCAATCGTTGTGCAACAACGCCAATGATGTTACCTGCCATGATTGCGGGTTTAACGCCAATATCAAGCAATCTCGGAATAACACCAATGGCTGAGTTGGTATGTAAGGTTGAAAAGACTTGATGACCTGTCATGGCAGCACGAAACGCCATTTCTGAGGTGTCTTCATCACGAATCTCACCGACCAAAATGATATCCGGATCTTGCCTCATCATTGATCGAATGCCATTGGCAAAATCCATTTTCGCCGCTTCGCTCACGGATGTTTGACGAATTAATTGCATTGGATATTCAACCGGATCTTCCAATGTCATGATATTCACTTGTTCGGTGTTTAAGTGGCTTAGTACAGAATATAGTGTTGTGGTTTTACCACTACCCGTTGGCCCGGTAACTAAAATGATGCCTTCTGGCCTTGCCAACATAAGCTTTAACAATCGCAGGTTATCTTCTTGTAACTCGAGATTATCCAGTTCAACAATACTGCTTTTACGATCTAAAATACGTAATACAACATTTTCACCGTAAACCGTGGGATGCACAGAAACACGAAAATCCACTGCATTTCCCGATAGCGTTAGCGAAATGCGCCCATCTTGTGGCGCACGGGTTTCCGCAATATTCAAGCTCGACATCACTTTAAGGCGAACGGCCATGCCGGACCAATAATTAATGTGCAATATGCGAATTTGACGTAACACCCCATCAATTCGATAACGAATGCGCAAGAATCGTCGTTCAGGTTCAAAGTGCACATCTGATGCGCCTCGTTTTACCGCATCGGCTAATATTGCATTAACAAGTCTAACTAATGGATGATCATGCTCTTGCGAGTTGGCATCGAGTTTTGCATAATCTACTTTACCGGTATCTAGTTCATGCAGTATTCCATCAACCGATAATTCGTATCCATAAAACCGATCAATGGCGTCGGCGATTTCGTTTTCACCGGCATGTTTTGGATTGAGTTTTGTATCGTTACCAATGACATTAGCAATGTGATCTAATGCGACGACATCAAAAATATCTGCCATCGCAATGGTAATTTCATTTTTGTCTTTATCGTAGGTGAGGGGTAACGCTTTAAAACGCTGAGCAGTATTTTTTGAAATTAGCTTTATTGCTTCACTGTCTACCACTACGTTTTTAATGTCGATGCTATGTTGACCGGAGGCTTCACCGAGGATGTCGCGGATTACAGATTCAGTGACAAAGCCCAAAGAAACAAACAATTTTCCTAACGGTTCATTAGTGCGTTTTTGTTCTGTTAGTGCGATACGAATCTGATCCTGGCTAATCAATCCTTGTTCTAGTAGTACATCACCCAGACGTTTTGGTTTTGCTTGTGCGCTCATGATTACTTACCTGAACCACTTTTCTGTAAGGTGAGTAAACGTTGTTTTACCAATGTACTATTAAATGAAATGACTTTGCCAGATGAGGATGTTAAGGCTTGATTGTAATATTTAATTGCCTGTTTTCTTTCACCTAGATGATCAAGGCTTACTGCAACATTGTATGCATAGTCGGGATTGCTGCTATCGATTCTATAGGCATTAAAAAATGCGTTTTGCGCTTCTAACCAGCGTTGTTGTACGATATAAGTATTACCGAGTGCAAAATGCAAATAACTTGCGCCGGGTTCTCTATTTAGTAGCAGTTTGAGTTCGGTCTCTGCTTTTATTGGATCCATTTGACCGACTAAACCAACAAGTGCTGATCGAGCAACGCTGTCACTTGGATTTTGTTTCAATAATCGAGTGTAATAATTCCGTGCGATTTCCAGTTGTTTATTTCTAACGGCAATTGCACCGAGTCCTAATAACGCATCCCGATTATCCCTATCCAAATTGAGTACTTCTTGGTATTTTTTTCTTGCTGATTTGTCATCACCAGATTGAAATGCATCAAATGCAACAACTAACAACGGATGTATTGGATCTTGTTTTTGTTGATGAGATATAGGCACCGATGCCAATTTTTTTGGTTTAACTTTTTTTGCACGTTTTGGTTTTAGTGCGGTAGTTTTGGGTTTGTTAGCTTGTTTTTTTGATTTTTTAGGTATAACGGCGGCTGCCGGTGATTTGGCTTTTTGTTTTATTTGAACCGGTGGCGATATTTTTGTTTCTTTGCTGTTGCTTGCGATTACACCAGTCATTTTGCCAGTTTCTTCTGATGTGGTCACACCATTGTTTGTTACTTTGTTGTCTAAGCTAGCTGGTTGATTTTCTTCAGGGGGCACCGCACCCGGTGGTGTCAATGACCGTCCAGCAAATCTTGCTGGATTTTGCATACCCGCTTGATTGTAATTTAGGTCATTAAGTTGATTTTCGTAATAGTACATCCCGCCAAATGTAGCGACGAGTGCAATAATGATTGTACTCGTTGAGGCAATCAACAATTTTTTCGTTTTGCGTTGTTTGCGTAGCGCTTGAATATCGATTGATTTTTTTTCTACTTTTTCTACTTTGGGCGTTGAATCTGCTGCTACTACTTTTGATTCGTTAGATGGCGTGTCAGTTTTGGTTTCTGCCCTCGGCTCTAATTCTGGCTCAGCTGATGGTTTGGATTCGCTTAAGTCCGCTGAGTCAGTTGCTTTGATTGTGTCCGTGGAATCAAATTTTTCAGGATCCATTGATATCGTTGATGCATTATCATTTGTTTTAATTTTTTCAATGTTACTATCGTCGGATTCACTTTCCAGGGATAAATCACCAAAACTGGGTTGCTTACTTTCTTCTAATTCAAACTCCTCCAAATTTGACAAAGCATCTTGTTTTGGCTCAGCTTCATCTTCGAGCGTCAAATTTGGACTTGACTGTATTGAAGGTTCACGTTTTTCTGATAAATTCTCTGCAGAGTCTAACGTTAATGCGTCATCATTTATTGGTTCGAGTTCTTTTGTTTCTTCGTCTATGTCTGAAATGCTTAATTTGGCATTTTCTTGTTCAATTGGCTTGTGTTCAGTATCATTTAACTCAAGTCCTTCCATATCAACATCGGTGCTTAAGTTTTCTGTGTCTTGATCAACACTTGCATCATTGGCTGCATCTGATTCTGAAGAAGCATTTTCACTTTCTTTCAGTTTCTGCGCGCGATTTAATGCGTCTAGTAATAAGCTCATTTTTTAACTCCGTTGGTTTTTCTAAATGCATTGGAGTTTTTATCAAATTTTTTGGAAACGGATGGTAAAAATGATTGAAACGATTGTAAATCGGCGGCCATTGTTGAATTTCGTGTAATGACAGGTCGAAGGAAGATGACTAATTCTGTTTTAATTAATTCTTCATCTCGATAGCTAAATAAATTACCAAGCCAAGGGATTTTTGCAAACCAAGGTACGCCTTGATTTAAGCGACTGTCTTTATTTTGCATTAATCCGCCGAGAACGACGGTTTGTCCATCTCTAACTTGTAAAAGTGATTCCATTTCCCTAACTTGAATTTCAGGAATGAGGTTGTCAAAATCTGCTCCTTGAAGGCGAGGAACTGGATCGGTTACGAAACCCGTGATGCGCGTAATTGTCGGTCGAATATTCATGGCAACATTGCCATTTTCGTTTATTTGTGGTGTAACGGCTAAGATAATTCCAACCGGAACAGTTTTGATTTCACCAGTGAAAGTTTTTTTACCTTGAATATCTTTTGTGTCTTCTTGTACTTCCATAGTAATTTCGAAAAATACTTTTTCATCAACGACCTTTAATAGAGCAGTTTGATTGTTTAGCGCAATTATTTTGGGACTTGATAGTACTTTTGTGTCACCAAAACTTTCCAGCATATTAATGCCAAGACTAAAATCAAAGCTGGAATTAGCAATGCCTAAATCTACTGAAAATCCTGGTGATGATTTAAGCGCATTTGGCGTAATGCTGGAAATGGCGGATCCGGTTGTGGTGCCATTACCCGACAATACACCCCAATCAATTCCCGATTGAAATTTATCACTTAATTCCACTTCTACAATGGTAACTTCAATTAAGACTTGTCGTTGAACGTTCGCCAATACCTGATCAAGAAATTCTTGAATGCGACTTTGTTGGCGCTGATTTCCAAACACAGTTAAAATGCCACTGTGTGGATTGGCAACAATGCGATTATCCTCTTCTTCCTCGGACTCGTTTTCTTTTTCATCTTCTTTTTTGGTTATGACATTGACTTCATCTTGTTTCAAAATCATTTTAACGTTTTCAACCAATGAGACCCAAAAATCATTTTTTACATTACTCGTCACTGACGTATTAGAAGAATTGCTTCCACCGCCACCGCCAGATTGAGGTCCAGTTGATGAAATTTGAGTGGCGACACTGACATTACTTGCGCTCTCTCTAGACATGTTGACATAATTAATTTTGTAAGTACGAAAGAATGGCGTGTCTGGTGAGATAACCAAATTTTTTCCATCGATTTGGTAGCGAATAGGCACTTGTTCTGAAATACGATTCAAAATTTGTGTCATGCTTTGTTTCACAGCATTGATTGTGACTTTTCCTTCAATACCAGGGTGGATATCCACATTCATACTGGCATCTCGGGCGAGGGCAAATAACATTTCTTTTACGGGCACTTCATTGACAACGATAGTATAAATTTCCGTTTTTTGAGCGGGTTCCGGTGGTGGTACAAATGTAGATTGTGCAACCGGTGCTGGAATTTCTTCTGAAACTGTTTCAACTGGCGCGGTGATATGCCCTGAGGAGGGTTTTGGTGGTTGCGTAGCAGAGCAAGCTGCCAAAGAAGCTACAAATATTAGTACGAGTAAATTTGTTGTTTTAAATTCAAACATTGTTCTTATGTTTCTCAAGACTTAAACTTGTATTTGTGTGGTAATTCTTTTTTGATATTGCACTGGAATCCGGGACCGACACATCTTTTTCTGTTTTATCTTGATTCGTTTTATCTTGCAAGATGTCACTTTTTTCACTGCTCATTTGAGCAGGCAAAATCGTTTTCTCGTCTGTTTTAGAATTAAGTGATCCAAGCCAAAAAAACAATATTGCCACCACTGTGATGCCTGCAGGTACAATGTATTGATAGGGTAACGTTTTTTTCACTTGATCAATATACTTGCTGTCTTCGATTGCGAGTCGAGCATGTTTTAACGTGATTTTTTTCTCATTGTTGGTGTATGCGGCAAGTAAAATTTTATCTGCCAACAAATTAATTCGTCGTAAGGAACCCTTTGAGAATTTGTATATTTGTTTAATCACGTCTGTGTTAAACAGTGCTGGACCATCGTAACCCGCAGTCGTAAGGCGATGATGTAAATAATGGGTGACATCATCAAGAGAAAATGGTTTGAGATACAATGCATAGGAGATACGTTCATTGAACTGACGTAAATCCCCTCTATCCAATATTTCATCTAATTCGGGCTGACCAAAAAGAACTAATTGCAATAGTTTGTGTTTTTCTGTTTCCAGGTTTGACATTAACCGAATTTCTTCCAATGTGCGTGGTGGCATACATTGGGCTTCTTCAATTAATACAATGACGCGATTTCCTTGTTGATGTTGTTTTACTAAAAATTTCTGTAAACTTTGTTGGACGGACAAGCGATTGGATTTTAATGATACTCGGATTCCCAATTCTTTGGCTACAGCATGTAAGATATATTCTGGTTCTAAGCTGGGATTTGCTAAAAATACAACTTTTACGTTTTCAGGTAGTACTTCATTTAATTTGCGGCATAACATGGTTTTGCCGCTTCCCACTTCCCCTACAACTTTAATGATCCCTTCGCCAGAATCGATTGCATAACATAATGCCCGAAGAATTTCGCCACGATCGCTGTCATCGAAAAACATTTTCGTGTCAGGTATGTTCCTAAACGGACGTTCTTGTAAATTAAAGTGATTTTCGTACATTACATTTCCAGGTTAAAAAAAGGCAGACGCATTAATGCAATAGGCCTGGTAGTTTTATCGACAGGGTTCCTAGAAATCTTGAGAGAATTGATTGTAAAAAAGAATATTAAAACAATATGTTATATTAATTGTGTGAGATAAAAGTTTGGTTTTATTCTAATGTTTAAACCCCAAGATTAATATTTAAAGTTGTGATGTGTTGTCTTGGCGATGTGATAATGATTGTGATTAATCCACTATCTGTTGTTGCTGCATCGTCATCTGAGGCTATTATACTGAGTGTATGTCCACCCGTTCGCCGGGTACTTCCAATAGTTCGATCTAATTCACCAATTAACTCGCCAACATCTGTGGAAATGCCGATTGTTGTACCCTCTGGCATGACTTGTCCTGCATGGTCTGCCACTGTAATCCGTAAATTTGCACTACCTCCCCCTGCAATATTCAAATTTGCATTGCTGGAAACGGAAGGATTGTTACTGCCATAAATATCACCCGTTGCAACATCTTGCACGATGATGTACGCAAACGATCCGGACATGACAATAATATTTGATTTCCTAACATGGATTGATCGATTAGTTGAACAAATGCTTGTGTGTGAACACAATGTACCGTTGTATTGTCCATCTCTCAAATCATAGGTACCATTGTTATTAAAATCTAAATAAAACTCTCCGGAATCTCTAACCAAATTTTCATTTGAATCTAAAAACGCTTCTGGCAAATCACTAAATCCTGGGGAATTAAACAAACTGTTACCCGTTACATCAGTGAAGCTATCTCCTGTGCTAACGGTGCCACTCCCATCGTATAAGCCATTTGCATTTGAATCGACAAAACTTGTTTCACCAGCGGGATTATTGCCTGCACCGTCGTAACGACCGTTACGGTTATAATCCACAAAACTTTCCCCGAAGTTATAGGTATTGTTGGTATTGCTATCAACAAAGGGTTCATCAAAAATGTTATTGCCATTACCATCGGTAAACGGCTCATCATAAATTCCATTATTTACATCTAAAAATGGCTCACCATCATTGTCGTTGTAAAATCCATTCCCGTCTTCATCAAAGAAGCTTTCATCACCGATTGCCACTGCAAGGATAGTTGCCCTATGGTCGATTGGGCGTGGATCTTGACTAGACCAGATAACAAAACAACTCCCCGATTCAGTTCTACAACTGGGTTCGATCGAGCCACCTTCTGTTGTAAAATATACCGCGGTACCATCCGGAACAGGATTATTAAATCGATCAGCGAGTTTAGCTGTTACTTCGACGGTTGCATCATCATAACTAAACGCTTCTGGATTATGGGAATCGACGGATAAACTAATACTATCTTGATCGGGTACGCCGGTGCTCACCGTTAATTGATCTGATTGCGCTGATATGTTTGTTCCATTCACCCCAGCGGTTACACGCACGGTTGATCCAATACTACCTGATTGAACTGTAGTTGTTACATCCCCAGCGGAATTTGTTGTTTTTGATGCCGGCGTAACACTAATACCGCCAACTTCAGTGTTTAAACTAAAATCCACCAACTGATTTGCTAGTGGCGTGCCGAGTTTACTTCTAACGCGAAAAGTTACCAACGATGTTTCACTTAAGCCAGCGCCACCCGTTCCACTGATCGCAATTTCTTCTGGTGAAGCAGATACAAATTCAATAAAGCCGGCCGGTTCAGAAGAAACCGTAACGGTTCCGCTTGCTGTAAAGATAGTCCCACTATAGGTGGCAGTGGCGGTTATGATGTCTTCACCCTGACAGCCTTTGGATTCATAGGTTGCAATGGCTCTCCCATTTATGGTTGAGACTTTTGCATCGATAGCACTTGTACCAGCAGCAACACAATTTGAAGTGAAGTTAACGTCAATCGGTAGGGTAAACGGATCTCCATTTGCATCTAAGATGTCTACCGTAACGCCGGTTGTTGATGATGCTGCAAGGGTAGAGTTTGTTATTAATACTTCTTCACTGTTAAAAACTGTCGCATTTCCATTGCCAAACTGCAGCGCGGGTGGATTGACTTGAAAGACAATAAGTGAGGAGAGAATTTCTTCTGTTGTTGTTGCGGTGAGAGATAGTGTATCGGCCCCGGTGGTTTCAGTTGCCAGTAATTGCACACGCGCAATTCCATTTTGATCTGTTATAACAATTCCATTTTCTGGTCGAAATGTTGCGAGTGTCCCTTGGACTTGCACAACAACTCCACTAACCCCATTACCATTTTCATCAGTCAGTGTCGCTGTGAGAGTGCCTGGTGAATCCGCGCGAATTGAGGTTGTTTCATTGCTATTTTCATCTGTCAGCTTTACGCTAAGTTGATTTGATATCGTTGCAGTTGAGCTGGCGACGGTGAAATTCAAATTGGTAGTAATTTCTTCTTCTTGATAAGTGAAAGCCGCGGTTACTGTGCCGGCACCAGCCAATTCACCGGGTAGTAATAATATGTTTGCCTGTCCATTGTCATCTGTTAATGCCGTTGCGGATGCTGGGCTAAAAACAGCAAAGTCTGTTGAAAATGAAATCACAACATTTTTTAATGGCTGACCCTCTTGATCTGTCACAATTGCAATGAGTTTACCTGGATTGGAATTACTGATGGTTGTCGTGGCTTGGCTATCTAATGCTTTTACTAATGATAATCGAATACTATATCCACTGGTGGTGCTTGCCAATGAGGTTGAGTTTTCAGTATCACTCGTTGTTCCAGTGTTGGTATTATTTGCATCTTCCTCATCTAAATTTGGATTGCCGCATGCTGCAACTAACACTAGCATCAACAGGCAAATAAATTTTATAAACAATAATGGCTTCATTTGAAAATGTGTTTTCTTCTCATGGAAGTTCGAAATCAGTAAAGTGGTTTAAACTCAGTTCTTTATAACGACAACAGGGTGGTAAAAATTAAGAAAACCCATGTTTGTTATATAAAAATGTTTGGAATCAGTAAGAAGGTAATTTTTAAGTAATTGATTTTATGGAAAAATACTTGCGGGGATTTGTGAAGATTTATTTTTAAATAAACTTATTGATAGAGATCAAAAAAACGCAATTGCGAATCAGCCAATACCGCAGAATTATTACTCAAACAATTTTGGTGATTTTCGATGTTTTGTTTTTTGTTCATATGCGTAGGCATACTGAAATAATTTGTGTTCATCAAACGGTTTGGCAAGAAGTTGTAATCCTGCGGGTAGCCCATTTGAGGTAAAACCCATTGGGACGGTGATTGCGGGTTGTCCGGTATGGGGTGCAATGACGGGACTATTGTTTCCATGAGGCGATTTCAGATCACCTAATTTTCTAGGAGGATTGCTCCATGAAGGATAGATAATAGCGTCAATTGATTCTGTATCCATTTTCGCTAATACCGCATGGAGAAATTGTTGTCGTCTTGGGTCACCCTTTACGTCAATACAGGGAGGATTTTGTTCCTGAGGTTTAACATCGACTGACATTGCCCATTTCATCGCGCCATTATTGCGTTTATCAAATAATTTTTTATCGATAATTTCTTCTAATGATTTAACCGGGCGTGTATCACCGAGCGAGTTTAAATAGTGATTGAGATCAAAGCGAAAACGACTACAAAATCCAGTTGCTTTACTCAATTTTTTAAAATCTTTTATGATAAACGGATCAACAATGACGGAACCCAAGGCTTTTAAATCAGAAATGGCATTTTCCATTAGCTGTAAAATTTCTTTGTTTGCTTCGTCTTTGTCAAACATCTCTCGCAAGACTGCGAGACGCGCGCCTTTTAAACCATTTGTTTTGAGATATTTTGTATAATCTGATTTTCGATTGTGTTTTGCCGCCAGTGTTACTGGATCGTTAGGATCGTATCCAGCGAGAACATTAAATACCATGGCGGTATCTCTCACGGTCCGCATGAGTGGTCCAGCAATATCTCGGTTTAATAATAGTGGTACAACGCCATCCCGGCTTGTCATGCCAATGGTAGATCGAATGCCAACTAATGATAAATGAGATGCCGGACCACGAATGGAGTTACCTGTGTCCGTGCCCATACCGATTATGCCAAAATTAGCAGCGATTGCAGATGCAGTTCCACCACTCGATCCCGCTGGGACACGACTCAAGTCGTAAGCATTTTTTGTTTCACCATGAGTTGAGCTAATTGTCTCATAAGGACTAAATGCCCACTCAGCCATATTTGATTTGGCAATAATGATAGCACCGGCTTGACGCAATTTTTTTACCATAGTCGCATCATCTGGCGGCAAGGAACCTTTTAATGCAATAGAACCTGCCTCGGTTGGCATATCTGCTGTATCAAAATTGTCTTTTAAAATAACCGGAATGCAATGTAAATAACGTAATTTTTTTTTATCACTGAACTCCTTGTCCAGTTGTTTTGCTTTATGCAATGCATTTGGATTAAGTTGCGTAATCGCGTTTATTTTGGAATCGAAGCGTTTAATGCGATTAAGATATCGATTTGTCAGCGTTTGGCAGGTGATTTCACCTTGTTTAATGGCTGAATGGACTTGTGTGATATTGAGTTCTTGAAGATTAAAATCCCTAGGTTTGCTTGCGTAAGCGGTATTCCAACACAATGTACTGCAAAGTAAAATTAATGTGAAAGTATTTTGACGCTTCATTATTTTTCCGCTTTATTTTCTAGTGTATTTAAGAACGACAGGTATTGAGGGTCTGTCCAGGGTCTTCCGCCCAGTGCCACATATTGCAGCTTGCCTTTCGGATCGACAAAATAGGTTGCAGGTAAACCGCGAGGTTGCCATTGCTCTGTTACCTGGCCGTCCGCATCTCGAAAATAAACCAAATCTGGTGCGACAATACCCAGGAAATTAAAAATAATGTCTTCTGACTCTGCTGTATTAATCACAATGATATCGAGTTTGGTGCCTTTAAATTTTTCTGCAACCGCATTTACTGCTGGTATCTCTTTCCGGCATGGGCCACACCAGGTTGCCCAGAAGTGTACGAATACCCAACGGCCTTTTGCTTTGGAGATGTCGTAAAGGTTATCATCCATATCCGATAACTTAAGCGGTGGTGCTGGGTTTCCGGCAAGTTGTATGATTTTAGGCGGCAAACTAATAGGCTGTTCTGCATGTGCAGATGAAAACAATAAACATAAGAGAATAAATAAAAAATGTTTCATTCGTCTTCCTTGTTTTCTTTACATTGAAACCGTTTGATCGTAACGGATTTCATTTTTTTAGATTGATTTTTCCCCACAGGAAAATTAAATGTAATATCAAACGGTTCGGTTTGCCAGGGAACATTGGTGCTGCCACCAACGCCTTCGTCAGGATGTAAATCTCGAACTTCTGGCATTAAAGTCCAGCCAAATGTGGCTTGATGCGCAGCTGAGAGTTTAATTTCCTTCCATTGTTTTTTCCAATATTCTCTGTCTATTCTCGGAATCATTTTTCCATTTTTTTTAAATTTCCATTTATCTAGATCAATCCATAAAAAGTCTGATGTTTTATTATGAATAATAGTGGTTACATTGCAAACTTTGATGATTCGATTGATGGCGTTTTTTGGAAATTCACGACCTTCATAAAAAGCGGCCATTTGATTGGGTGAGCGGGAAAAAAGTCTGATATAGACATCTTCGTCTTCGTAAGCGGGTGTTCTCTTTTCAGCGGCTAAAATATCAAAGGACGTCAACGTGAATAAAAATAATAATAGGTATATCCGTCGCGATTTAGGAAGTTTGTGAATCGCTTGAATTATTGTCGGAAGAATCATACTTTTGTTGCTCATTTTGCTTCTGATACTGTTTTGTTACTTGGGCTTGTTTACCATTTAATTGGAACACAAAGGATAAGACGACGGCAACCGCTTGATACAAATTTGAAGGGATTTCTTCGTCAATTTCCAGTCGTGATAATAGTTTAACCAGATGACTGTCCTGATATAATACTATGCCATGTTCTTCTGCAATTTCTATGATTTTGTCTGCAAGATGCCCATCACCTTTGGCTACCACTTTTGGGGCATTTTCGAGATCATATTTTAGCGCAACGGCTTTTTGAGGGGGATCTGATTCTGTCATACTTTTACATCAAGTAAGTTCTGATGACTGTTATTATCATTATCGATTTTTTCTGGTGGCTTTCCATGATGAAAACTGATGTTTTCTGGTGTTAAACCCGATTGCACAAATCCTTGGTTCAATTCTTCTTCGTGGTTTTGTGTTAATGTCACGGTTTCAAATTTTTCTGCCCAAAAGACCACGCCAACGCTTTTATTGATTAACGTTATTCTGGCGTGAATTGGTCCTAATTGATCAAGATCAAGCGCCAAATTAACTGTTAAAATAGGGTCGTTCTCAGAATTGTTTTGATTTTCTTTTTGTAATTCCAGTTGAATCATGTGTAAATTATCATCGTCTTGATAGGGTATTTCCATGCTCCAACTTAATTTTCCGTTATCTTGATCTTGTAATGTTGTCAGTTGTTGCACTTGTGTACGAGATATTGCGCTTTCTATTTGTTTTGATAAATTATCAATGAGGTCAATGAAGTTTCCAATTTTGTTCATTGCGCCGTCGGTTTTATTTTGTGTTTTGGTTAGCTCCGCATTTATGATATTGCGATTTAAATCTGCCGTATTTTTATAAACAGCATCTTGTTTTGTTGTCGGATTTAAGGTGTTTTGCGCTTGCGTAACCGGTTTTTGGGATAATAGATTTTGAGAATGTAACCCAATAATGTTTTTTAGGCCACTGCTTAATTTTAATTGTTGTTGACTGATCTTATTAATTAAGCCCTGGTTTTGTTGGCCTTCAATTTGTTTTTTAACATTGTCAGGATTGGCTAATATATCTTTTGTGTGTTTAATTTTTTCATTTTCTAACATCTGCTTGCTTAACGCTAAAGATTCTTGAATTTTCTTGGTTAGAACCATCGGTGGCGTAGTTGGTGATAGGGAATTTTTGATATTCGTTTCAGCCTCACTATTTTTTGTGGTGATACTTTGAGATTCTCGACTGAATTTATTTTTGAGGTTAATAAGAAAACCTTTTAGATCCGTGTTAAATAGATTACTGGTTTTATTGCTTAATGTGTTTAATAGCTTATTTTCGAAAAATAAACCTGATTGTTGAATGATTTGTTTTAGGGATTGTGCTTGTGAAAGTTGTTGTGGGGTCGGCAATTGAGATATGAATTTTTCGATACTGTTTGTAATGGATGATTTAATTCCCAATTGTTTTGTTTGAGTGACAAAATTTTGCAACTGGTTTAGGGTTTCACTCAATGGTTTTTGTTTGGGTAGTGCATCTCTCAAGGTTTGTTGCGTTAATAATTGTTGTAGATTCGCTTCTTCGATTTGTAATACCAACTGTTTTCCAGCTTGTTTAACCAGTAATTCGAGTTGCTGACCAACGGCCAATGCGAGGTTCGTTCTCGCATTAAATATCTCTTTTGCGATTTGCAGTGTTATTTCATTTTTGGTGGGAGTGCTTGCAATAACCGTCGCCTCAAGCTTTTGTCCCACAGTTAAGCTTTCTCCTCTCGGGCCAGTGGATTTGACAGTGAGTGACTGAAGGGCGCTAATTTGTGCAGGTGTCAGTTCCATAAATGGGTCTTGATAGCCTAATGTCTATTAAAATCAACGAGATATAGGGGGTTGTGTCGAGTAAAGCCGATCTTTATCTGTTAGGTTATCGGCTATAAATTCAGATATTTCATGAATTAATCATGCCGACTTTGAACAAAGTGTGTTTGGATTAATTACTCGGATATTAAAAAGAAAGCGTTATTTGCTTATGTTTTTGATCTCATCGCCAAAACAGAATGTTGAATATCTTTCAACGCTTAAGGTATCGGACCAGTAATTTTCCGATAATCCCGCTTTTCGCTTGAGCTGAGTTAAAAAATCTTTTTTGTCTGGCAGGGATTCCCAGACGGTGGGTAGGAAGGTACTTCGATTAAACTTATCTTGTAGTATCAAACCGTCAATATTGGGCTGAATTTGATTAATTAAATCTTCTTCAGAATGAAACAGCATTTTTTCTGGTTTTGATAGGACTGATATTTGGATTTCGAGCAAAGGAAATTCTGCTTCATCGAGTTTTGGAAAGCGTGGATCGCTGAAGGCTGCGTTTTTTGCATTTTCCGCAACGTCATACGCCAGTGCTTGTCTTGCTGTTAATGATCCAATACAACCTCTAAGTTGATGCTGTTTCATTAACGTGACAAAACAGGCGGCTGGCTGATTTAACACAGCGGAAATTTCTGAAGTATTAACTACGTAATCTTCTTGAAATTTAAGAAAATGTTGAATCGATTTTGCGGCGATGGATAACAGCATTGCTTGATCGGATTTGTCGTATTCCATTAGTAAAATCCCCAAGCGCCGTAACCCACTACCTGATCTTTTGGTCCAGCAGTATCCCCTGAATTACGTAAATCCAGCATTTTTACAGATAAGTCATGCTGTTTGGCAAAGCTTAGTAGGCCGTTTACCGGATTTCTTCCACAAGCATGATCATACTGAATATTTTCAGGTTGTTTATTCAGAATGGCTAAATTGGTTTCCTGATCCAGTTTTTGTGCTGTTTGGTAGTTATGGTAATGGCTTAAATCAGAACTAATGACGAACCGAGTGTTACTTTCTTGCCAAAATGTTTCCAGAATTTTAGCGGTGTGTTGCATTTTGTTTTCACCAACGATAATCGGTGTTAATGTGAAATCGTTTAAGAGACTTTGTAAAAAAGGCAATTGAACTTCCAAGCTATGCTCTTGTGCATGAGCTGCATCATTAATTTGCACATCATCATATGTCAGTAAATGTTTTCGAGCGTCATAATTTATTGGAATATCACCTAATGGAGTCCGAAAATAATCTGCGCTACTTAATGCGCATCCTCTTAAGGCAACCCGATGAGATGGGCCCAGTAATACAATGTGATTGATATTTTGCGAATCCGATTCAAACGTTTTAAACGCAGATGCTGCGATTGATCCTGAATAAATATAACCCGCATGCGGTGATATAATCGCTTTAGGTGAATTGCCATTTGATGTCGCGTTGTCCAACAAGGAGTGTATTAATTGTTCTAACTCTTTTGGTGATTCAGGATAAAACATGCCTGCAACAGCGGGGTATCGTATATTGTTCATCACTTAAAACCCATTTTTTTTAACCTATATTAATTAGTATAAGGCTCATATCATGATTTTTAAAGTTCTGACTATTTGAGTGAGAAGATTTTTATAAGTTTTTTGATCTTTCATTTCTGTAAAATAGATAATTTCACACTGGAAAAACTAACTTAGGAAATTGATTGTCAAAGAACTAAGCTGGTATTAACTAATTTTGAGGAGTTGATGAAATGCAATCCGACTATCCCACTCAGTATTGGCATACCCTAGATGAAAAACGCGTCCAATGTGATCTGTGTCCACGATATTGCAAACTTCATGAAGGCCAGCAAGGGTTGTGTTTTGTTCGGGCCAATGTGGGCGGAAAAATTGTTTCCACTACTTATGGTCGATCCAGTGGGTTTTGTATCGATCCAATTGAAAAAAAGCCACTCAATCATTTTTTACCAGGTAGCCCGGTATTGTCATTTGGCACTGCGGGATGTAATTTGGCATGCAAATTTTGTCAAAATTGGGATATGAGCAAATCTCGCGAAATGGATACTTTGGCACAAAATGCATCACCTGAAAAAATTGCACTAGTCGCACAACAAACAAATTGTCGTAGTGTTGCCTTTACTTATAATGATCCAATCATTTTTCTTGAATATGCAATCGATGTTGCAAAAGCATGCGCTGAACGAGATATCAATACTGTTGCGGTCACTGCAGGTTACGTTTGCGAAGCGCCTCGCAAGGAATTTTTTTCTTACATGTCCGCCGCCAATGTTGATTTAAAAGCGTTTACAGAACGATTTTATTATAAAATTACAGGTTCACATCTTTCCAATATTCTGGATACCTTGGTATACATTAAACATGAGACAAATGTTTGGTTAGAGCTAACCACGTTATTAATTCCCGGCGAAAATGATGGAAAAGATGAATTGGAAGACATGACACAATGGGTTGTGAAAAATTTAGGTTCCGATGTGCCAATGCATTTTAGTGCTTTTCATCCGGATTGGAAAATGAGAGATCATTTGCCAACGCCACAAAAAACCTTAACCATGGCGCGGGAGATTGCCATGGCCAATGGCGTGAATTATGCGTACACCGGAAATGTACATGACAAATCAGGTTCCAGCACCTATTGTCATAATTGTGGAACCTTACTGATTGGGCGAGACTGGTATCAACTCAGTGATTGGCGGATTGATGAATTTGGCCGATGTGAAAATTGTAAAACAGATATTCCAGGTAAATTTGAAAATCAAGCCGGTACTTGGGGGCCACAGAGACAAGCAATAGATATGAATCATTACGCTGTGTGAATTTTAATAATAAAAAAACCTAAAAAACAGGATTGATTAATTGTGTCCAATATAGTTAAAGGAAGGAACCTTACCGACATTAAACCACCGTTTGTGGTATTGATGGTCGGAATAAGAGTTAATCGGTGGTGGGCGATACACAAATGGTTTATTGTCGTTTTTCGATTTGTACAGGCCATTATTGATACTGAAAAGAATAATCCTGATCTGCTTGCGTGTCGCTATTTGTTTAATTGGCGACAAATTGTCTGCGTGCAATACTGGCGATCCGCTGAAGCCATAAGCGCGTTCACGTCAAAGCCGGAAGGTTTGCATATTAAAGTGTGGCGTTACTATAATTTATCTGTTTCAGATTCTGGCGCAGTCGGCATTTGGCACGAGACCTTTTTCATCAATGATGATTCGTCGGAATGTGTTTATACCAATATGCCAATACTCGGCTTAGCATCTAAAGGGCAGTCTGAATAGTGACTACCGTTTTTGAATTGTGTTGTCATGCTGTAATTAGGTTTGATTTGTTTAAGAACAATGAAAAAGTGAGCTGAGTAAATAAAGTTAAAAAGGAAAAGAGGGTGACTAAAAAGAGTAAATTGAACGTTGGTGTTGTGACTGTTTCTGATCGCGCGAGTAATGGTGAATATGAAGATCGTGGAGGGCCCGCCATTATTGAATGGTTAGCTAAGGCAATTAAATCAGATTGGGGATCAGTTAAGCGTGTTATACCGGATGAGCAATATCTCATTGAAGACACCTTAAAACAATTGGCGCTTGAAGAAAACTGCCAATTGATTATTACCACTGGTGGTACCGGTCCTGCTAAACGCGATGTCACACCAGATGCAACAGAAAATATTTGTCAGAAAATGATGCCAGGATTTGGTGAGCTCATGCGAATGGAATCACTAAAAGTCGTGCCTACCGCAATTTTGTCACGGCAAACCGCTGGCATTTATGAGAGTAGTTTAATAATCAATATGCCTGGTAAGCCATCGGCAATTTCCGATTGTTTTAACGCTATTTTTCCTGCTGTTCCTTATTGTATCGATTTGTTAAATGGGCCATACATCGAATGCAATGAAACATTTGTTACTGCATTTCGTCCAAAGCATGCTCAAATTAGACGAGAAAAAGAATTGAATGCCGATTAACTAACTGGTTGTGAACCGTGGGCATTAAAAGAGGGTCGAAAAAGTTAGACCATTAAAATTGGATGAAATGTTAGGAGAGACTGAGCATGTGTGACATTTTACGGTTAATACTTCAGTGGTTATGATACCAATCAACGCGCCTATTAATATATCTTCAACAAAGTGTTTTTCTGCGGCATAACGACTGTATCCTGTAAAACTCGCCGCTGCATACGCTGGAATACCATATTGCCAACCGTATCGTTTTCGTAAATAACTGGCTGCACTAAAGGTAATGGATGTGTGTCCAGATGGGAATGAGTTGTCATTGCTTTTATCAGGTCGTTTTTTTGAGATTGCTGCTTTTAAAGCGAATGTGCTAACTGCTACCGCGGCTAATGAATAGCTGAGTTGTTTTGTCCCCGTTTTGTCATCCTCTAAAAAACTAATTCCATATGCTGTGAGGGGGAGGCCGATTAAAATAGTATCGCCGGCTATTTCAATCGATTCTTTTGCGTAGACACAGTTTAATCCCGAGATGAATAAGAATATTAAAAAAGCATAGTAACCTGGGTGCTGTGGGCATATGTTTTTAACGTGAGATGGCCTCAAAATTGATACGAGAGATTGATAACGCTATGCCAATCAGTATTACTTTCTTCGATGAAATTGTAAGAAATGGGTGAAGGATTAATATCAGTGCGATCAGATATCAAATACGTTGTTTTCATTTCGAGTTGCGCTTTAGGTGTAATAAAATATTTGAAGCCAATGCCATAAGTATTGGTTGTTTGACTGTTTGCTAATCGTTGTCCTTTAACAATAATGCCAGTATTGAGACTAATGTGAAAGTTACGTATCCATTCGTAATAGACTTCTGAGAGGTATGCATTTGAATCTCGTCCGATAAAATGGCCAATGATGTAACCGTTCACGGAAGATCCGCTAGCACCCGTTGCCTGATGTCCATATATTGCATTGGCTGTTTTAACATATTCAAAATGAAAATCCAGTTTTCCCGTTGTTAAATACAGGCCGAATAAACTGGATTGGTCTAAGAAGCGAATTATTCGTTTGTCACCCAAATCTTCTGTTTGCCAAAAAAGCACAACATCATTCACCAGGAATTCGGTATACAGTTTTCCACCAAGGAAGGGACTGAATTTCTTCAAAAAAGGCAAATATAAGGATGCATCAAATCCAAGTAACTGATCGGTATCAATGTTTGTTTTTGCATTTTCATCTTTTGCCGTAATGACATTAAATAATTTATCAAATGAATCGATGTCTTGACCATTGCCACCATAACTGCTGGTGCGAGTAATACTGAGGTCGATGTATTTTGATGGTTTAATCGCAAAACGAATGCCTAGCATTTTGGCATCGGGTGAGTTTGCAGAACCATTATCGAACCAGCTGTGCCAGACATACCAACGAAATTGCCCAAGTAATCCAGCGGAATACGGTACTTCTGTTTTTAGCATGGCGATTTGATAGGGCTGGCTATTATTACTGCTGATTAAATTGCCAAAATATCCTGGTCCTAATATCAAAGAATCTTTTGCCATGCTGAAACTTAATTTGGAAAATGCCGTTTTAACGCGATAGCGATACAAATAAACATCGCTTTGCGCGCTATCATACTGTACCCGTGTTTCGTGGCTGAGTAAGACTGCGTTGTTGATAAATGCACTGCCATCAACATTGAGCGAACTGTAATTATGTCCTGCGAACGTCTCACCAAAATTGCCACTAATGAGGCCATTAGATGCGCTATTATGTAGTGTTTGTAAGCGCAAACTATCTACAGGCTGAACTTGGACATACTGGTTACTGTAAAAACGTTTACCATTGCTCATTTTTAAATTGATTAAATTTATCTCGCGCTGGGCAATGGGTCTGACATTGTCTGAAAATTGGTCGCTCGGATTGCTGGCAAGTTCTCGTGTTAGTACACGATATTGGTAGGTATTCTTTAACGCGATTTCATCGCTTAAATGACTGGCACTTGTTGATGTATTGAATACAATCAATAAAGTGAAAATGAAAAAGGATTTTGTGGCTTTTTTTAAAAAAACGTTTGTAAACGCAGCAAATGCCATAGTTGAATAAAACCTAAACAAGGGTAAATGAAAGCCTGTGAACGAAGTCGCTATTTTACAAAAAATTGACCATGGTGATAAAGAAGCATATTTCAATCATTTTACACTAATTGTGTCTGTTCCTTTAACAATGTTGATTTATAGTGGTTAGTTCTAGCCAAATCTTGAGTAAACACAAGTGAAATGTCCTAAAAAGGCTATGATTTTTTCGCGAGCAGCTCAAATCTTATTCTGTTTCATGTCCCATTTACTAATTCCTCAATGGCTCAGTGCAAGTGAGGAGTGGACGTTAAAGAAGCAAGATGAGCAAGAGAATATTCAAGTGTATTACCGAACCCTGGATAGTGGGAATGTTGAATTTCGAGGTGAACTGGAATTGACTACCTCACTTCACAGTTGTGTTGCTCTATTAAGGGATGTGGATGACATGCCGGAATGGGTATATAACGTGGAACAAGCCAAGGTGTTAAACATAATCAGTGAATGGGAAGCGTATACCTATGTTGTGAATTCAGTGCCTTTTCCTTTAGATCAACGTGATTCCATTGTTCATACTTTAATTGAGCAAGATCCTGCGACATTGGCAATAACAATTAATGGCCGTGGGGTGCCAAATTACATAAAAGAAAAAGAGGGATTTGTGCGAATCGAAGCGGTGCAATCGTTTTGGCAATTTGTCCCTGTTACGAAAGATCGCACGAAAGTCATTTTTCAGGGATTTGGTGAGCCTGGTGGAAACATTCCTGCCAATATTGCTCGAACATCCATTTTTGCCTGGTTAACAAAAACTGAATTATGGAAGCTACCGTTTTTCACTTTAAAAAATTTGAAGCAACACATTCAAAAAGAAAAATACCAAAACGCGCACTTCAGCTTTTTAAAAGAGTTTTAATTCTTTGGCAAGGTATTCCAAAAAATTCTATCTAATGGTGTCCCTTTCTCCAAAAATGTTTTGGATATTGGTTTTGTAATATTGGCGTCGCCCGATAAATAAAGGTCAATTTCGGTTTCAATGGGTGAGCGCGCGATGATTTCATCGATAATATGTTGTTGATTGTTTTCATCCCAGTTTAAAGGAAAATAAAAAAATGTTTCCAACGAAAATAACCAAGATCGGCAATAATTTTCAAGATAATGTTCATTGTTGTTGGTCGTAATCCAATATAAATGAATCGCCTGTGTTAGATCCAAAGCGATAGCATGCTCAATCAGACTTTTTAATGGTGCAAATCCAGTATCCACTGCAACCATGACGATGGGTCGGTTGGATTTTTCTTCCAACAACATATTCCCATACGGTCCTTCAATACTGATTTTGTCGCCGTTTTTTAAATTTTTGAAAACGTGTTGTACAAATGCATGAGAATCATTTTTACTTAAGTGAATTTGCAAAAACATGCCATTACAAGGGCAGCTCGCAACACTGGCAAAATATTCTGGCAAATCGGGCAATTTCATTTTTATGCATTGGCCTGCAAGAAATCGCAATGTTTTGGTGCGTGGCGTACGCAAATGTAAAACCATATATTTGTCCAACAGCGTCTCGATTTTATACACTTTAACATTCAATTTTTGCAACGCGATATCGGTTGCTGTTGTGGCTTCAATTGTATCAACCACACAATCCGATAATGCTTGGCTACAACAAAGCAGGACAGTATTTTGAATTTTTTCCGCTTCTGTAATTAAATAATCGTGGAATTTACTTTCTTTTACGTCACCCGAAATGATGCGAGCACGGCAATCACCACAACTGCCATTTTGACAGCTGTACGCAAGGTTAACACCAGAGCGCAGTCCGGCTTCCAGAATGGACTCGGTATGTTGCGTTTCAAACTCTCGACCGCTTGGGTCTAATGTAATTTTAAAGCTCATCGTTTTGCATTCATATTTTTGACTACCCAAGCACTGATTTGATCGATGGTTTCTTTCGACTCAGAATCTGACTGTTGGCGAACTAACGATAATTGATGTAACAGCCCTTCTATAATATCCAGGTATTTTGTTGCCTTTTGTTTTTCGACCAAGAGGCTCATTTGAGTGCGATGTAATTGATGGGACAGCTCTTCTTTACTCGGTAATACTGCTTTTTGTACTCGGTTGGAATACGCTGCTTTTTTAATAAATTCAAGTTCAGATGCGAAATTGCTTGGCGATATGGCAAGAATGGGAAAACATTTTTGCAATTCATCTAAGAGTATTTGGCCTTCAAAAGTAGACAACTCACCCGATTTTATCAGCTTCTGTAATTTGCTGCGTTTTATGCCAAGAGCTTGTGCTGCTTTTGAAATACCAATTGTTGCTGTCAAATGACTGGCCTCGCTTTTAAAGCACGAACAATAGTTCATTTCAAACTGATTAGATTGAAATGCCTTCAAAAGTTAATGCTGCGAACATCGTAGTATCAATCGTTCCGAGGGTATTTGCATACCTCAAATTTTGACTCGCTGTAAATATATCCCTGATGTTCGCAGCAAATTGTTTTTTATAGTTTAGGCCTTACCTTGTAATTGATCCAATATGGCTTCATTTTCCAATGTTGACGTATCTTGGGTTATCGTTTCGCCTTTGGCAATCACACGTAATAAACGGCGCATGATTTTACCAGATCGAGTTTTTGGCAAGTTATCAGCAAATCGCATTTCATCCGGTTTAGCGATGGCGCCAATTTGTTCGCCTACCCAATTGCGCAATTCTTTCGTGAGTTCCTCATCGACACCACCTTCTGGTCGTTGGCCACGTAATACAACATAAGCAAAAATGGATTCGCCTTTCACATCATGTGGTTTGCCAACAACAGCGGCTTCCGCTACTTTGGGGTGGGCAACTAATGCAGATTCAACTTCCATGGTTCCCAATCGATGACCCGATACATTTAATACATCATCCACACGACCCATTATCCAGAAATAACCGTCTTTATCTTTGCGTGCACTATCACCAGCAACATAATAACGATTGTTAAATTCCGCCCAATAGGTTTTTTGGTAACGTTCATCATCTCCCCAAACCGTGCGAATCATGGATGGCCAGGGTTTTTTAACTACTAGAAAACCACCTTTGTTGGCTTCGCTAACGATGTTGCCTTCATTATCCACAATATCCATTTCAATTCCGGGCAACGGAAGGGTGCAAGATCCAGGTTTTGTTGCCATAGCGCCGGGAATTGGCGCCAACATATGCGCACCTGTTTCTGTTTGCCACCAAGTATCGACAATGGGGCATTTTTCTTTTCCTATAATACGGTGATACCACATCCAGGCTTCTGGATTAATGGGTTCACCGACTGTACCAAGTAAGCGAATTGACGAGAGATCATATGCGTTAGGAAAATCATCACCGGCTTTCATCAATGCCCGAATTGCCGTAGGGGCAGTATAAAATATTGTGACTTTGTGATCTTGGCAGATTTTCCAAAACCGACCCGCATCGGGTACTGTTGGCGCACCTTCAAACATTAGCATGGTGCAGCCCACTGCAAGTGGACCATAGGCAACATAACTATGACCAGTTATCCAACCGACATCCGCAGTACACCAAAAAATATCTTGGTCATTAATGTCAAAAACGGTTTTCATGGTATAGATGCAATTTAGCAAATAACCGGCGGAAGAATGTTGTACCCCTTTAGGTTTGCCCGTGGAACCTGAGGTATAAAGCAAAAATAATGGATCTTCGCTGTTAACCCAAGTCGGTTCACAGTTTTGATCTGCGTTGCTAATTGCATCGGACCACCAGATATCCCGATCCGCAGTCATATTAATATCATGGCCTGTACGACGATAAACAATCACTGAATGAATACTCGCGCAACCATTGTTTAATGCTTTGTCCGCGGCTTCTTTTAATTCAACAATTTTACCGCCACGATTACTTCCATCAGCGGTGATCAGCATTTTTGCGCCTGCATCTTCAATGCGGTCTTTCAATGATTCCGCAGAGAATCCACCAAAGACCACTGAGTGAATGGCACCAATACGCGCACATGCTTGCATGGCAACAACCGCTTCAGGGATCATGGGCATATATATGACGATGCGATCACCTTTGTTGATACCTTGGTTTTTTAGCGCATTTGCAAATTGACAGACGTCTTCGTGTAATTGCTTGTATGTTATATGGCGAGTGTCACCGGGTTCGCCTTCAAAAATGATGGCGGTTTTATTCGCTTTTTGATTTAAATGTCGATCAAGACAATTATATGAGACGTTCATTTGTCCATCATCGAACCATCGATAATGTGGCGCATTGGAGGAATCGAGTAAGTTATTAAATGGTGTTTGCCAATCGATTTCTGCCTTCGCCATTTCCCCCCAAAAACCCTCATAATCTTCAGCGGCTGCTTTTTTTAGTTCGTTTAATTTGTCAGCATTTACATTGGCATTTTTTACAAATGTGTCAGATGGTTCAAATAATCGATCTTCGTGTAAAATTGAATCAATGGTTGTGCTCATAACTATCTCCCTGAATAGATCTTATATGGATTAATGATAACAAGTCGTTTGTGCAGTATCCAATAAGAAAAAATGCATCATTTGTTTACAGCGATGTTTGGTACAATTTAGTCACAAACAGTAAATTGGAAATAACAAATATGGCGTTTAATGGTTCTTGTAGAAAATGTCACCGACTTGCGACGTTTTTGGATGATGTAAAAAAACAACACGCAGAGTATTTTGCAGCACCAGTCCCAGCGTTTGGAGCAAAAAATGCAAAGCTTCTTATTGTTGGATTAGCGCCAGGTATGCATGGTGCTAATCGAACTGGGCGGCCGTTCACCGGAGACTATGCTGGTGTGTTGCTCTATCAAACGCTTTTTGATTTTGGATTCGCAACTAAAAATGAATCAATTTCAGCGGATGATGGTTTAAAATTGAAAAACTGTCGTATCACCAATGCGGTGAAATGCCTTCCACCACAAAACAAACCCACCGGTGATGAAATCAACATTTGCAATGCGTATTTAACAGAGGAATTAAATGAATTAAAAAAGGGTAGCGTCATAATTGCGTTGGGTAGTATTGCTCATAATGCAGTGTTAAAGGCACAAAAATTGAAACTAAGTCAGTTTAAATTTGCCCATAATGCGCGACATGATGTGAGTGATAAATTGATATTGTTAGATTCGTATCATTGTAGTCGATACAATACGCAAACAAAACGATTAACCGCGAAAATGTTTGCTGATGTGTTTTCACAAGCGCAAACACTATTGTAAATACATTGCTTCCGCCTATGGTTGACGAGACAAACGCATCATTTGATTATCAGGGATTTCTAAAAAACCTTACCGCTAAGCCTGGTGTTTATCGCATGATAAACAAAGACAATAAAGTGATTTATGTTGGCAAGGCTAAAAATTTAAAAAAACGCGTTTCAAGTTATTTTAACAAAACTGCACAATCACCAAAAACGCAGGTGATGGTTTCGCATATTGTGAATATTGAAGTGACAATTACTAACACAGAAAATGAAGCACTCATTCTGGAAAGTAATTTAATAAAATCTATCCGACCCCATTACAATATTACCTATCGAGATGATAAAAGTTATCCATTTATTTATTTGTCGACAAATGATAAATATCCACGGTTAGCCTATCATCGCGGGGGACGTAAATCCAAAGGTCGCTACTTTGGTCCCTATCCTAGTGCTGGTGCAGTCCGAGAGAGTTTGAATCTGTTGCAGAAAATTTTCCCCGTTCGCCAATGTGAAGACAGTTTTTTCAAGAATCGATCGAGACCCTGTTTGCAATATCAAATAAAACGATGCACCGCCCCCTGCGTAGAATTGATTAGTAAAGAAAAATATGAAGAAGATGTCAGGCATGCGACCATGTTTTTGGAAGGAAAAAATTCGCAGGTAATAGATGAGCTGGTAAAAAAAATGGAGCAAGCATCTGAAACATTGGATTATGAAATAGCAGCAAAATATCGAGATCAAATTGCCGCACTTCGAATTGTACAGGAAAGACAATACATTACGGGTGAATCAGAAAATGATTTAGATGTTATTACCATTGTTTCACGAAATGGCATGGCATGTATTCAAGTCTTTAATATCCGAGGGGGATTAAATCTTGGGAATAAAGCGTTTTTTCCTAAGTATTCTCAACATGCGACTGAAGCGGAAATATTGTCTTCGTTTATTGCACAATATTATCTTGATCAATCCGGTGGAAGAATTTTACCAACAGAAATTTTGTTAAATCTAACCCCCACCGATGAAGATTGGTTGGCTGACGCGTTGTCTGAACAGGCAAATCGAAAAGTAAAATTAAGTTCTCGATTACGCGGAGAGCGGGAGCGGTGGATACGATTAGCCAGTAGCAATGCAGAAATCGCGTTAGAATCCCACTTGGCAGGAAGAGCAAATATGCTGGGCCGATTTGAAGCGTTACAATCCGAATTAAGTTTGGATAGTTTGCCACAGAGAATAGAATGTTTCGATATAAGCCATACTATGGGTGAAGCAACAGTTGCATCCTGTGTTGTTTGTGAAGCTGCCGGTCCGGTAAAATCCGATTATCGTCGATTCAATATTGAGGGTATTACACCAGGCGATGATTATGCTGCCATGTCTCAAGCCATCATGCGACGATATCAACGTATCAAAAAAGGGGAAGGTGTTTTGCCAGATATTTTGTTAATTGATGGTGCTAAAGGACAAGTTTCCGAAGCGATAAAGGTGATGGAGGAATTGCAAATCTCCGATGTGGCTCTCATTGGCGTGGCAAAGGGAGTGGAGAGACGAGCGGGTTTGGAAATGTTGCATGTTGTTGGTCGACCAAAACCGATAAAGTTACCGGCAAACTCCCCAGCGTTACATTTAATTCAATTCGTCCGTGATGAAGCGCATCGATTTGCCATTGCTGGTCACCGTAATAAACGAGGAAAAAAAAGATCGACGTCTCCTTTGGAAGAAATCAGCGGTTTAGGCCCAAAAAGACGCCAAGTATTGCTGAAGCAATTTGGTGGTCTACAAGGTATTAGTCGAGCGGGTGTTGAGGATCTAGAAAAAATAAAAGGCATTAGTCGATCTCTTGCGGAGAAAATATATCAGACATTTCACGCAGATTAGTATGGTTTGTTATTTATTCGCCCAATTTAAAATTGTGTATATCAAGAGTAATTAATTTAGCTGATTGCACTTTTTCTCCCGTCACGAAAGCTAATTTCTCTCTGGGGATATATTCTGCTACGGAATTTGTTCATCTATCCGATTAATGTTACTGTGCTTTGCAAATTGACGAAATGATATTGAATACATGAGTTTACCAACCTTATTAACCTGGGGACGTATAGTCTTAATCCCATTTTTTGTGCTTTGTTTCTACCTGCCAGTGAGTTGGTCAAACGAAGCGACTGTTATTATCTTTTTATTAGCAGCAGTGACAGATTGGTTGGATGGTTATTTAGCACGTCGATTAGAGCAAACATCACGCTTTGGTGCGTTTCTTGACCCAGTTGCAGATAAATTAATGATAGCAGTCGCCTTGGTTGTGCTCGTTCAAGCAAATCCAAGTGTTTGGATGGCAATTGCAGCAGCGGTCATTATAGGTCGAGAAATAGCCGTATCATCTTTGCGAGAGTGGATGGCGGAAGTTGGTGAAAGTGCCAATGTTGCCGTATCAACCATTGGTAAGGTGAAAACAGCAGTGCAAATGATCTCACTTTCCATGCTTTTATATCATGAGCCATTAAATGCATTTTCTGTTTACGAAGCAGGAATGGTGTTGTTATATGTCGCCGTTGTTTTAACACTCTGGTCAATGGCGGTTTATTTAAAAGCAGCCTGGCCTAGTTTTCAGAAATAGAGATAGGTTGAGGGACTTCTCCCTCGTGCAGAATCTAAAATCAACTAGCCGATTGTAAATTAAGCAAAAATACCTTTTTATTGCGTCAGGTTTGTGCTTGACAGCTGGGAGTCTATGCGTACAATATCGCCCTCGTTCAGGCGGGAATAGCTCAGTTGGTAGAGCACAACCTTGCCAAGGTTGGGGTCGCGAGTTCGAGTCTCGTTTCCCGCTCCAGGATTTAAACCTCGGCTATTACAGCCGAGGTTTTTTAGTTTTACATTATGCAAGCGTTGTGTTTGTTAAGTGAAGGGATATAATGCTCACCTCGTTGGTGAGCCACATTAAACCACGGTACACACGTGGCTGAGTGGCAGAGTGGCCATGCAGCGGATTGCAAATCCGTCTACCTCGGTTCGACTCCGGGCTCAGCCTCCATATTAGAAAACGCATACGCCCGGGTGGTGAAATAGGTAGACGCAAGGGACTTAAAATCCCTCGGGGGCAACCCCGTGCCGGTTCGATTCCGGCCCCGGGCACCATTCTAATTCCATTGATTTTTTGCTGAGTTGAAAAGTGTTAAATCAATGTTTCCAAGTAATTCCTTATATATAAATATACTTATATCCAGATTTCATTACATAGTTCTGCTTATTTTTGACTATTTTTAAGAACGAGAACTTAGTCACGCTAAAATTCCCAGATATATGTAATGTATTTACCCATTCTTCCGAATTAAGGATTGTTAAATGTGCAATTTGGAATTTATGGAGATAGAAAAATGAATTTGTTTATTAAATTAATTGGCATTGTAAGTACAGCGCTAATATTCACATTAGCAAATGCAGCAGATTTTGAAAACGGGGAATTTTCCAAATTGTTCCTGCAAGAATCGACAGCACAATTTGATGATAGTTTTGTTTCTTATATGGATAATCATTCTAATGATGTCGTTGCTATGCAGGCGGATTTCGATCAGCAGGGAAATTCACGCGCACAATTTGAATTAGCAAGAGCCTTTCAAAGTGGTAGTAAAGGTATAGTTGATTATCATCAAGCTATGATTTTGTATCATTTGTCTGCCGAAAATGGCTATAAACCCGCGCAAAAATATTTGGCGCTAGCTTATCGTGATGGATTAATGGGTGTTGAAAAGAATTCGTCAGAAGCACGTTTGTGGGCTACCGTACACGCTAAAAATGAAGATACGTTTGTGCGATTTTCTGATTATTATGTGGTTGAGAACCGCAACCGGAAATAAGGTTTTCGAATCTTATTTCCGGAAAGTTATACGGGTGTAAATGGGTTAGTATTAGCAACAGGCGGTTTTTTTCTGGTTTTCCAATTGTGGCTTAATGCCTTCAATCGTGGCTGAAACAACATAATCCGTTATATTATGATCTGGCGCCCAGTCACGAATGAATTCTTTCGATTCATCTTTAGGATCTATGTGAATATTGGTGAAGCCTGCGTCAGACATTATTGTTTCTAATTCTTGAATTAACGACGCGTTTCCCATGCAACCTGATATCAGCATCGGATCGTTTCTCATTTCTTCGGGCAATTCAATTGTTGCCACAACATCTGATATTGCTAATCGCCCGCCGGGTTTCAAAATTCGAAACGCTTCCTGAAAAACTTGTGATTTATTTGGAGAGAGGTTAATAACACAATTCGAAATGATGACATCAACTGAATCATCTGCAATGGGTAAAAACTCAATTTCACCTAGTCGAAACTCGACATTTTTGAACTTTCCTTTAACCGAATTATCACGCGCTTTACTCAACATATCGGGTGTCATATCGATACCAATGACATGGCCAGACTCTCCAACCTCTTTTGCCGCTAGAAAACAATCAAACCCACCGCCTGCACCAAGATCGACCACAGTTTCTCCTGGTTTTAGCGATGCAATGGCGCGTGGATTGCCACATCCTAATCCCATGTCAGCGCCATCAGGGGCATCTGCTAAATCTGATTCACTGTATCCGAGTCGGGTGGATATTAAGGTGTTAATTGCAGCATCATCTGATACGCCACAACAACTGCTTTCGATCCCGCAAGCGTCATTTTCATTGTTGGCATTGGCGACTTTGGAATAAGCATCCCTGACTTGTTGTCGGTGGTTATCGTGATTTTGATGGTCTTCTGCTTTAGAAGAAGTGCTGGGTCCACAGCAGTTACTTTCACTCATGACAATTACCTCATAATTGGTTTTGAAAAAAATGCAGCAAGCATTTCTAGTGTGTGTGGCTCAATCCAGCATTCGATGTTTTTGCCACTTCGTTCCATCTTGATTAATCCCGCACGATTCAATTCTTTCAAGTGATGAGACAGGGTAGATGGTGCGATTGCCAATCCTTCACCCAGTTCGCCAACACAAAATCGAATGGCATCATCGGAATTGCATTTGGTGCCAGGCTGACAGCAATTCATTAATTTCTCAAACAGTATCAGGCGATGTTTATTGCTTAGAGCTTTAAACATTTCTGAGCATTCATTAATACTATAGTTCGACATATTTCGAATTATAGAATCATTTTTCGGTTTTTGTCAAGCTAGCCCGCATTTCTCACAGCATCGCGAAATAATCAAGTGAGAATCCGTGAATCCTGTGAGAAATGCGGGCAAGAGATTGTAGGATTGTGATGTTTGTCAAGTTAACCGCTGTATCTTGTTGGATTTAGGGAGAATTTATTCGCTAAAGCTAATTCAAACTAAAACCGATAGTTTTTAAGTTGATAGAGAGCGTTCCGTCTAGGCGTTGTTTTTTCAGTCCAAAAAAATGGTGATAAATTTTGTACAAGACGAATAAATCATTCAGAGCAAGCAAAAATCAAGTTATTGGCTTTGCACTAGTGCTTATTACTTGCCTGTATTCGATGCCGATATTTTCCATGGAGGCATTAACGCTGGGTATTTTTCCAAGACGTAGCTCGATTGAAACAATGAAAATGTTTATACCCATAGTGAATCATTTGAATAAAAGGCTGCAGATAAAAATAAAATTGATTCCATCCAAAGATTTTCCGACTTTTTGGCAGCGGGTAAAAGATAAAGAATTCGATATAGTACATTTTAATCAATATCATTATGTTAAAGCACATGAAGAACTTGAATATGATGTGTTTGCTGTAAATGAAGAGTTTGGGGAATCTACTATTACCGGATCGGTTATTGTTCGCAAAGATTCCGGTATTAATACGGTAAAAGATTTAAAAGGAAAGCACATCGTATTTGGTGGTGGGAAAATGGCGATGCAGAGCTACATATATGCAACGTATCTTTTAATGGAGCAGGGATTGTCAACGAAAGAATACACTTATTCAATTGCACCTACGCCTCCTAATGCGATTTTTGCTACCTATTATAAACAAGCTGATGCGGGAGGAGTTGGGGACAAAGTTTTAAAACTCCATAGTGTTTCAAAACACATTGATACAAATCAAATTAAATACCTTGTTAGAGGAAAACAATACCCGCATTTGCCTTGGGCAATGAAGCGTAGTTTGTCTGATGATATTAAGCAGAAAATAGCATTGACTATGGTAAACATGAAATCAACCATGCAAGGTAAAAAATTATTGAAAAAAGCAAATCTCACTGGATTCGTTCAAGTTGATGATAAGGATTTTAATCCTCATCGAAAAATAATTATGAAAGTAATGGGAGCGGATTACTAGTGAAAAGGAACAACATTGTTCAATCAACGAAAATGCTAATTGTGATAGAGATTTTTTTAGTGTTTATATTAGTTGGTGACGCGTTTGCAGATGACGCTTTATCGATGGGAATATTTCCTCGGCGAAATTTTTCACAAACTCACGCTAACTTTACTCCAATGGCAAAATATTTGGAGAAAGAATTGGGGCAAAAAATAATAGTTAAAACGACAAAAGACTTCAGTACATTTTGGAAAAGTGTACAAAATAAAGAATATGATATTGTCCATTACAATCAATATCATTACGTTAAATCCCATTCAAGCCAAGGTTATCAAATAATATTAAAAAATCAGGAATTTGGTACCGACAGCATCTCTGGTGCTATCGTTGTTAGAAAAAATAGTGGTATTCAAACCCTAACTGATCTTAAAGGTAAGAAAATAATATTTGGCGGTGACAGTACAGCGATGATGTCTTTTATCGCTGCAAAATATTTACTAAAAAATTCTGGCTTGGCAGACAAAGACTATTCTACCGAGTTTGCGAAAAATCCACCAAACGCGTTGATGGCACTATATTTAGGGCAAGCCGATGCCTCAGGTGTGGGCGATGCCGTTTTACAATTACCGATTCTACGAAAAAAAATGGATACGTCCAAATTAAGGATATTGTCCAAAACTCAGGGAATGCCCCATTTAGTTTGGGCTACAAATCCAAATATTAGTTTGGCCAAAAAACAAAAAATTCAGTCTCTTTTGGACTCATTAGATAACACATCTTCTGGTAGACGCGTATTGGAAAGAGCGAAAATCACCAAGCTAGATCCTGCGGTAGATTCTGAATATGATGTGCATAGGCAATTTATATATAAGGTGCTGGCAGAAGATTATAGAAAAAAATAATTGCAGGAAAAAATCTCCATTGAAATGCGCGCAATTGATTTAAGTCCACGAATCTAAAATGAAATTAAAATAGAATTTCCAATCAAGCTATTATTTCGAGCTAAAAAACCAGCTGAAATTAAAATTTAATAACTTACTATTATATATGAAACTCGGGTCAAAATTTGTATTATTAATTATAAGCATTCTCGCAACGACAATGAGTGTTGATGCATATTTAAATTATAGTTCTCAAAAGAAAAGCTTGTTGTCCAATCTTGTTACTAAAACGGATGCTCATGGCAGTTTCGTTTCTTTAATTAGTACAGAAGCCGTTTTAGCAATTGACTATGTTGTTCTGGATAGTTATATGCGTAATATTTCTGTGATTCAAGATGTGGTTTATGGCATCGTACTCGCAAAAGACAAGCAGCCATTATCCTCTTATATCCATAAAAAAAATAAGTTGGTTCAAGAGGCTGTGGAACAAGTGAAAAGTGAGAATATAATTAAGGTGAGTGAGCACCTTTTGACGTTAGAAAATATAATTGAATTTAACTATCCTATTGTTTTTGAAGATTTGATGCTCGGAGAGATTCGAATAGGAATCAATACGGCCAGAATAGAGAATAGAGCGCAAACTGGTTTGGTGCGTCAGTTAGTTGAAAACGCAGCAATTATTGCATTTCTTAGTGTTTGCATTTACTTTGTATTTCGTACCAATACCTTGTACCCGATTAGCTTACTGGTTAAGGGTGCAGAGCGAATCTCCAGTGGAAATTTGGAGGAAGAGGTAACAAACAATTCTGAAGACGAATTGGGATTGTTAACAAAATCATTTAATCAAATGATGCTTAAGCTAAAGCAAAGTGTTGAAGAAAAAGATGATGCATTATTGCAATTACAGGAGTTAAATAAAAACCTTGAGGGAATTGTAAAGGAAAGGACTTCTCGCTTAGAGTTGGCCCAACAAATGGCTTCGATGGGACACTGGGATTATACGTCAAAAAATGATTGTTTAGTCATCTCCAATGAAGTTTGCAGAATTATTGAAATGCCTGATGGAACGCAATTGAGTGCTCGTCAAATTTTTAATCTAATTCATCGAAAAGACAGAAAAACTGTGCGTACGCATTTGATGCAATCTATCGCAAAAAATCTTCCTTTTAATACGGAATTCCGAATTGTTAAAAAAGAAAAACAAATTGTTGTTTCAGTTTTTGCGGAAACCTCTGGTACGTTGTCTGATAATAATTTTACCGTTACCGGTATTATTCAAGATATCACTGGTCGAAAGGAAGCTGAGTTAGTGGCACGTGATGCGTTGCTTGAAAAAAATAATGCGGAAACAGCGAATGAAGCAAAAAGCGCGTTTCTTGCCAATATGAGTCATGAAATACGAACACCATTAACTTCTATTATCGGTTTTGCGGAAACATCAATGGACTCTGCAATTAGTGATAAGGAGAGATCGGAAGCAATAGCAACTGTAATTCGTAATGGTAAACATTTGCTACACGTAATAAACGAGCTTTTGGACTTGTCAAAAATTGAATCTAGTAAATTAGCCACTGAAATACTAGAAGTCAATTTATATGAAATTTTGAACGATGTTGAAGCGCTATTGGGATTGCAAGCAAATGAAAAATCATTGCAGTTAAAATTTGAATATCAATACCCATTGCCAATTGTAATACAAACTGACCCCACTCGATTGAAACAAATACTAATTAACATCGTTGGCAATGCAATTAAGTTTACTCACGAAGGATTTGTTAGATTAGAGGTGGGGTTTGATAAAGAAAAAAGCAAGGTAACCTTTTGTGTAACAGATACAGGGATTGGAATTACAGAAGAAAAACAAAAGAAACTGTTTAGCCCATTTCAGCAGGCCGATTCATCGACGACGCGCCTTTATGGTGGTACAGGATTGGGGTTATTTATTTCAAAACGATTAATAGAACTGTTAGGCGGAGATATCAGTTTAAATACCATATTGAAACTGGGAACGCGAGTAAATTTTGAAATTGATGCAGGTCCCGTAACAGAAGATAATTTAACAAATAGATTTACTATTAATGCTGAGCTATCAAGAAAGACAACGTATTCACAGGTGCAATTGGTTGGTGATGTACTGGTAGCAGAAGACAGTGAAGATATTCAACGTTTGATATCGTGGCATTTGTCAAAAATTGGTTTAAATGTGTCTCATGCGAATACCGGCAAGATTGCTGTAGAGAAAGGTATGGTCAAAAGCTACGATCTCATGTTGATGGATATGCAAATGCCAGAAATGGATGGAGTAGAGGCCATATCATTGCTACGTGCAAGTGGCTATTCCAAGCCAATTGTGTCGTTAACTGCTAATGCCATGAATGATGATATTGAACGTTGTTTAAAAGCAGGTGCAACTGAATTTTTAGCCAAACCAATAGAAATTGAAAAATTAATTGATGTATTATTAAAATATATTCCAACCAATAGCACTCCAGAAGAAACCATCTCAACAGATAATAAGGAACAACAAAAGGATAAAGCTGCATCGGCTAATAACGGTATGTCTGACCTTATTTTGCAATTTATTGATGGATTGGATCAACGCCTAAAAACAATTGAACAGGGTGCATCAGAGAATGATTGGGAAATAGTTGCGGCGGAAGCTCATATATTAAAAGGATTAGGCGGGAGCTTTGGGTATCCGCAAATAACCGATATAGCTGGGTTGTTGGAGAATCTGGTTAGAACGAGTGAATTATCCGAAGCTGGAGATCAAGTCATTAAACTCTCGGAAGCTTCCAATCAAATCATATCTGAATGGAGAAAAAGTGCGTGATGCATTTCCACGAATTAATATTATGTGGATCAAATTTTGATTTATCTCGGATTTTGTAATGAGTGTAATTACTGCAATAATAGTTGATGATGCACCAGAATTTCGTGCGTTATTAAAAACTCACCTAAAATATTTTCACTGTCGTGTCACAAAAGAAATTAGTGATGGAAAGCAAGTCATCGAATCCATAGAAAAAATGCAGCCCGATATTGTTTTTTTAGATATAAATCTACCAGAAATGGATGGTTTAAGTGTTCTGGATGCGCTAGCGGAAAAATCGATTAACAATAATATATGGGTTGTCAGTGCGAAAGATCAAAATGAAGTGAAGGATATCGTTATCAACAAAGGTGCCAAAGGCTATATTCAAAAACCTTTCACCATGGAAAAGCTCAAACAGGTTTTCGATTCATATAATCAAGTGCAAAAGCAAAAACAATTAGAAAATCAAAACATGGCTAAGTCTATGTCATCAATTGAGTTGACAGGGATTATTGTTGACGATGATGCGCTTATGTGTCAACTGCTAGATCAAAAATTACGTCCATTGGGTTGCAATATTCACACATATGCAAATTCTGGCGAAGAGGCAATCGCTTTATTAAGTAATAGCAATGTTCCCGATATTGTATTTCTTGATATTGAAATGCCAAATGGCAATGGCATGACAGTTTTAGATTATATTAAATCGAAAGGCCTATCTACTTCTGTCGTTGTAGTGAGTGCACATAATACGGTAGAAAACGTCAAGAATTTTGTATCAGCCGGCGCTGCAGCATTTGTGGTTAAGCCATACACTGATGAGAAAATAAAGGAACTTGTTAAAAATTTCCAGAAAAAATTAGCCCCGAATAAAAGGTTAAAAGCGTCATGAATTTGGGGTTGAAGTTCATTTTACTCATTGGCGTTGTGTTAGCAACAACGATGACAGTGGATACATTTTTGAATTATCATTCGCAGCGGGAAATATTAGTTAAAAACCTATTAAGTAAAGCAGAGGCTAATGGTAAATTTGTCGCATCAATTAGCACTGAAGCCGTTATTTCTCATGACTATGTTACGCTTGACAATTATATGCGAAAAGTTTCAGAAATTGAAGATATTGTATTTGGAATGATATTTTCATCAGACAATTCTCCATTATCATCTTATTTTAATAAGCGAAACGAATACATAAATTCTGTTAATTTGAAGTTAGATAATGCAAGTGCATTGGAGATTGTTAGAGAACTTCGTAGCACTAAGAACATCTTGATTTTAACGTACCCAGTAATATTAGATGATATGGTTTTGGGAAAAATGGAAGTGGGTGTAGATACTGCCCGTTTAGAAAAGCTGGCTCAAGATGAACTAATTAATCAAATATTTGACAATGCAATCATTATTATATTTTTAAGCACATGTATTTATTTTGTTTTTCGGACTAATACACTTCGTCCAATTACTCAATTGGTAAATGGTGCTGAAAGGGTTTCTAATGGCGATTTAGATCAAGAAGTCATTAATAAATCAAATGATGAATTAGGGCGTTTAGCAAATTCATTTAACCAAATGATGAATAAGTTAAAATTGAGTATAAGAGATAAAGATACTGCACTACATCAACTAAAAGAACTAAATCGCAATTTGGAAGCTAGGGTAACAGAACGAACCGCAAAACTAGAACAAAGTACGGTTGAAAAAGATGAGGCTCTGCATCAACTAAAAGATTTAAACAAAATGTTGGAGGCAAGGGTAAAAGAACGTACTGCCAGGTTGCAATTGGCGCAAAAAATGGCGTCGATGGGATATTGGGATTATTCATCAGATGATGATTTGTTAATTATGTCTGACGAAGTTAGTTCAATATTAGGATTAGAAGATCAAAATAAATTATCTGGTAAAAAGGTGTTGCGATTAATTGATAGAGATGATCGAAAGCGAATTAGAAAAAGTGTATTAAATGCAATTTCGAAAAATAGTGCGTTTAGCTTTGAATTTCGCATGCGATCTCGATCAGGTGGCGTTATCATAGTTTCCGTGTCTGCGGAAGTTTCTACAATTGAGGATCGTCAGGGAATTACGATTTTTGGGATATTGCAAGATATTACCAATCGAAAACAAGCTGAAATTGCAGCGCAAGATGCATTGTTAAGTAAAGCGCATGCAGAATCAGCAAATGAAGCTAAGAGTATGTTTTTGGCCAATATGAGTCATGAAATACGAACGCCATTGACAGCCATTATTGGATTTGCAGAAACAAGTTTGGAGCCAGCTCAATCTGAGAACGAACGTTTTGATTCGATTAAAACAGTTATTCGCAATGGAAAGCATTTACTTCATGTGATAAATGAGTTGCTGGATTTGTCAAAAATTGAATCTGATAAACTTGAAGTGGAAAAAATTAATGTTACTTTCTTTTCAATATTAAATGATGTTGATGTTTTACTGGGAATGCAAGCTAAAGACAAAGGATTGGAGCTAATTATTGAAAAAGTATTCCCACTCCCAAGTAATATTACAACTGACCCAACCCGATTGAAACAAGTTTTGATAAACTTAATTGGTAATGCAATTAAGTTTACAATTGTTGGAACCATTAAGTTAAAAATCCAATACAACGAACAAACAAATAAAGTCGAATTTTTAGTGAGTGATACAGGAATTGGAATTAGTGAAGAACAGTGTGCAAAATTATTTAGCCCTTTTCAACAAGCAGATTCATCGACAACACGCAAGTTTGGTGGAACTGGTTTGGGGATGTTTATTTCTAAGCGTTTGGTTGAGTTGTTAGATGGTTGCATTTCTATAAAAAGTATAGAGGATTTAGGTACTCAGGTCTTTTTCGATATAGATGCTGGTGATGCTGCTAATGAATGTTTGATTTACGAAGATATTGAATCCTCATCGGACAACGTAGTGAATCAATATTCAAATGTGGAAATTTTAAGTGGATCTGTTTTGTTAGTTGAGGATTCGCCTGATAATCAGGTATTAATTTCATGGCACTTATCTAAGATGGGTTTGTCGTCGGATATTGCAGAGAACGGAAGGGTGGGGGTTGATAAAGCGCTAAACGGGAATTACAGCCTTGTACTGATGGATATGCAAATGCCCGTGATGGATGGGATTGATGCAATTAAATGTTTGCGAGACTCAGGCTATGTAAAACCAATCATTTCTCTAACTGCGAATGCAATGAAATCAGATAAGGATATGTGTATTAGTGCAGGCGCAAACGATTTTCTTGTGAAACCATTGGATCTTCCTGTTTTTACCAAAACAATTGAAAAATATATGACTGTTCGTGAAGAAGGCGATGTACCAGTGGATTATGATCATCAAATTGATTTGGAAACGGCAATTGCAAATGATGAAAATTTTAAATTGTTACAACATCAATTTGTTGAGACGCTTGAGGTATATATTAATCGAATTGAAAAAAATGTTACAGAGCAAAATTGGGCCGCTGTTGAAGCGGATGTGCATGTGCTAAAGGGGCTTGGTGGCAGTTTTGGATTTCATGATGTTACTGGCATTGCGGCGGAAGTTAATATTAATATTCGAAAACAAAATTTTAATAAGGCACTTGATGGAATTGCGATTCTATTTAAAGAAGCAAGACATATTTTGGAGAGTGAGAATATTAGAAAACAAGCGTTATAACTATAATTGTTTAGAGTTATTAAAAAACAGAATTCCCGAGATTAAAACAATTCAATATCCGATGAAGCCGCTTCTTCTATATCCGCATCATGATTTTCGAGTTGATTTTCAGGCACAATTGAAATATCAACTAGTTCATTATGTTTTTCCACAAGCGACTGTAGTTGAATAATCACCATTTCAAACGATTCACTGATATTATCACCTGCGCTGGATATTGAGTTTGCTGTTTTCACTGCTGCTTCAATACAATCTAGAATAAAATTTTCTTGATCGTCTTCTAGTGCCATGCCGGGTAATTGATTGGTTAGTTCACCGAGCATGTTACTTAGCACTAACTGCCCGCCTTTGGAGTTTTCGCGCATGGAACGCCCTAAATCTTTGATAGTTTCTTTTATTGTACGAAAAGAATCAGTTAGCTCTATACTTTGCTCTCTGATTGCGCTTTCAATGTTTAAAGATCTGATTTTTGCATCCAAAGCGCCTAGAATTGGTGGCATTAAGTCTTTAATTCGACCATATCGTTCCATGTCTTCCAATGGCATATTTTTAATAAGTAATGAAATATTGGGATAGTTTATTTGTGTTCGACAGCCAAAATCGTGAAAGCGTTTTTCAGCATGTAACATGGTGATTAATTCAATTTCTAAGGGGCTAATATTGCCTTTGGATGAAAAACAAAGTTGCTTACCATTTGCGTTAATCAGCACGGAACAATTCAAATACATTTTACGCGTAAATACAAATAAGCTTTCTGCTAGTGCTTCATAATTATTGATCAAGTAACTTTTTTCAACTAATGCCATGGCTTGACCAAGTTCACTGCTGCCGGTCATTGCTGTAAAGGCAGTTTTTTGCGCTTCACTTACTTGATTTTCTAAATCAAGACTGCGGTCACGATATTTTGTTAAGACTGCTAATTTTGCACGCAAATCTTCCGCGACAAATGGTTTAACAACATAATCATCCCCGCCAACTTCAAATCCTTGCATACGTTCTCGTAGAGAGCTATGACCAGAAAGAAATACAACGGGTATTTGCTTGGTGGCATCACTTTGTTTGAGTTGATCGCAAACCTCATAGCCATTCATGCCTGGCATTTCAACATCTAATAAAATCAAATCAGGTTTTTCGTCATTCGCTGCTTTCAGGCCGTCCTCTCCATTGTAAACGGAGATAGTTTCATATTCGTCCTTAACCGCACGCAAAATAAACTTTTGACTTATCTTGTCATCATCTATTGCTAGTATTTTCAAATTTTTAGACATTTGTATTCAAATTATCGAATGGATACCTGTTTACCTATCGGCAAATCGTTTATTCAACTTTATTGTTCTGGGACTGTTTGCAGAGAAAGTGCGCATCTGAAAAAAATCCCCCAAAATAGGGGGATTCAACGCGGGGGGTGCTATGCGCACCAAGTGGATTCATATTCAATTCATATTCATAATAGGTCATAAAAATAACCTAGTCAAGGGAAGGTTATTATCTAAATGCTAGTAATTTAACGGATTTTTTGTACAAAGGAATCAAATTGTACGTTAAAAGTGAGTAACTACTCTCGTTTAAGTAAAGGAGATTAAATAGTGGAGATGCGTTTTTCTCCGTTTTGAATCCATCGTTTAATTCGATTTGAATCACCAAATTTACTTAATTTGCCCCACGAGTTTAAGAGCACGATGATAGTGGGTCGATTAGAAATTTTCGTTTCCATCACCAAGCAATGACCTGCGTCAGCGATATAACCGGTTTTACTTAGGCTAATTTCCCAATTTTTTCTTCGTACTAAACGATTAGTATTAAAAAATTCCACTTTCCACCCTGACCGTAAATCTGTGACATAGCTTTTGCCAATGGTGGTAAATTTTTTAATTAGTGGATATTTTGATGCAGCTGCAACAAGTTTGACCAGATCTTTTGCAGTTGAAACATTTTTACTATGTAATCCAGTCGAATCTTTGAAATGGCTGCGTGTCATCGAAAGTAATTTTGCTTTGTTGTTCATTGCTTTAATGAATGCGCGTGATCCACCTGGATAGGTCCTAGCCAAAGCCTTAGCTGCACGATTCTCAGATGCTGCTAGAGAAATCTTTAATAAGTCATGCCGGGTTAAAATTGTGCCGTAACTCAAACGAGATTTTGAACCGCGTAATCGATCCCTATCTACACGCTTAATTCTAATTTTTTCTTTTAAATTGAGTTTTGCATCTAGTATCACCATGGCTGTCATCAGTTTAGTGAGTGATGCGATTGGCATTTTTTTTGAGCTTTCTTTTTCATATAAAACAACACCTTCTGACTCATCTAAGACGAGAGCGGTACTTGAGTGCAAGAAAAGGCGTTTTGGATTAAGCGTTTGTTTAAGTACACTAGCTGACGCTTTTGTCTTAATAAGTTTTGTATCATTCTCTGCGACTGAATTTATCGAGAATGTCAGAATGAAGACGGCGATAAACATTGAGCAAAATGCAGGCATTGATGTTGGTTCCTTAACAGGTAAGAGATTCATAATAAAATGCAAAAATTGTGCGCTTTTTCGACTTCTATTTACGTGTGGTTGAGATTAAAACTTATTTCATGAGTTACCAGCCTAAATAATGTTATGAAGACAAAATCCATAAAAAAAGCACTTATTTTGTCCGCTTACCAAACTAAAAGTCACAAATATTGGTGCAATGGCTTATTGAAAAATTTTGGCCAAATCCAATGGCAGTTACTTGAACTGCCTCCGCGTTATTTTCATTGGCGGATTCGGGGTAATGGTTTAATTTGGGCGCACAATTTTGAAAGTGAACTGTCACAAAATTATAACATTGTTATCGCAACTTCAATGGCAGATTTAAATAGTTTATATGGTTTTATGCCAAAATTAGCAGCAATTCCAAGTATTTTATATTTTCATGAAAATCAGTTTGTCTATCCAATGACTGCCAAGTCAAAGCAACGTATTGAGCCGATGATAGTCCAATTGTATTCTGCAATATGCGCATCTAAGCTCTGTTTTAATAGTGAATATAATAAAAGTAGTTTTTTTTCTGGTGCAGAGAAATTACTAAAAAATTTACCGGATTTTGTACCAAAAAATTTAGTCAGTAAATTAGAATCTAAGTCGGTGCTGCTTCCCGTTCCCATTGTTGATTCAGGTTTTTACCCACAGCGAAATAAGACTGAAAAATTTAGTATTCTTTGGAATCATCGCTGGGAGTATGATAAGTGGCCTGAATGCTTTTTTGACGCTTTGATTCGACTAAAACAAAAAAACATAGATTTTGATCTTTATGTCTTAGGACAACAATTCCGTAAACAACCAAAGGTGTTTGAAGAGATGCAAGTTTATTTTTCTAGCCATATTAAACAATGGGGGTTTGTTGAATCAGAAGAAGAATACCGCTGTATTCTAGCAAAATGTGATGTTGTTGTGTCCACTGCGTTACATGAATTTCAAGGTTTAGCCGTGATGGAAGCAGTCACACTGGGTTGTACACCTGTTGTTCCTGATCGACTAGCGTATCCACAATTTTTTGAAGAAAATTATCGATATCCTTCATGTCCTGAGAACTTGGAGATTCAATCACAATTTTTAGCGGAAAAATTGGAAAAGTTGTTTCGGATGTATGAAAATGGTTCGGATTTAGGGGTGCCAGATATTTCTCATTTGAGTTGGTCTCAACAAAAGCCGTTATATCAAGAGATGATGAACGCAGTCGTTGACAATACATTTTAAAATAATTCTAGCAAGACTGATATTTAATCATAGAAAACCAAAGGGTTCTGATCAATGGGTGTTCATATAAAAAGCATCGATATGCCGACGATGCATAATGCGTTACCTGGTAGAAAAAATGCCATGCAAATTTCCGGTATACATTTTATTAACGGGAATAATATGCTGCCACCGTATCCAAAGCATATGGAATTTATCCTATTTGGAATGGGTTGTTTTTGGGGGGCTGAAAAAAAATTCTGGCCTTTGAGAGGTGTGTATACAACTGCTGTGGGTTACAGTGCTGGAATTACCCCTAATCCAACCTATCAAGAAGTTTGTTCAGGTCAAACAGCTCACAATGAGGTTGTGAAAGTTGTGTACGATCCAGATTTGATATCCATCGCAGATTTGTTAAAAATTTTTTGGGAGTCACATAATCCCACTCAAGGAATGCGTCAGGGAAATGATATTGGAACACAATATCGTTCTGGGATTTATTTTACAAATCCAAAGCAACAATCCTTGGCTGAAGAATCCAAAATTAATTTTCAATTATTATTAACAAAATCCGCATTTTCTGAGATAAGTACTGAAATTTTACCCGCCGGTGATTTTTATTATGCCGAAGAATATCATCAACAATATTTAGCAAAAAATGTGAATGGTTATTGTGGTTTAGGCGGATTGGGAATTGAATATTCGTTAATAGATGAGAAAAATGAAAAAGTATAAAATTAAATATGTTAAAAATTAATTCAGCAGATTTACAGAAAGTGTTTGATGAATTGTTGCCTCAAGAGTCAATTGATTCTCATGGTCGTTTTCAATTGAAACAATTAGTTATCCACGTCATTGATAACGACGAGGTGAAGTTGGTGTCAGAGATTGAAGATGACACTGAAACATTTACCCAAACAATTATTCTCTCAAAGAATATCAGAAACTCGATTTCAGTGTCTGCTGCTTGTAACTGTACTAGTGAAACAGTTTGTTCACACAGCTTATTTAGTTGTCAACAATATACTCAATTTCAAAGTGGTAGAAATAAAAAACCATCCGGTGAATATGAAGATGTCATTAACATTGCCGAAAGTGAAACAAAAAAACAGTCTGAGTTTGTTGTATATATTTTATCGTATGATATAAAAATCCATTCCGTTTATTTGAGCTGTAAAGTGACGCGTTGGCTGGCAAGTGATGAACTCGCATTAGGTAAATTTATACGTCCCGCACAGTTTAGTGATAAATATTTATTGCCCAGTTACGCAACCACACAAGATTTAGAAATTGCAAAATTGATTGGCAAATCCATTCCGATTGAAGCGCAAGATATCGCGCTCAAAGATGGGCAGGGTAGTGCGATTATCAATAAAATTATTGAAACAAAACGTAGTTATCTTAAAAACGAAACCAAAGAAGCATTATCATTAGGGGAGAGACGACCTGTCGACTTAAGTTGGGAGCCAGTCACCAATGACAATATGAAACTGTTATTAACAGTGCAACCCGAAGCTGAAATTATTCAAACTGTACCTGCACTTTATTTAGATAATAATAATCATATGATAGGGCCACTACAAGGCGCGTCCTTCACGCCTTATCATTGGGATCTATTTAATCAAATGCCACTCGTACCTGCAAAAGATGTGGCAATGGTGAATAAAGAATTAGTTAAAACGATTCCTCAGGCACAAGTTACAATAGAAAATAAGACAAAAAACTTAAAGATTATTGAGAAACCCATTCCTAGATTGCAATTGTTAAAAAAACTGATTGATAAAAAAAATTCAGTTAACTATGCAGTTTTACGTTTTGGGTATGGGAGTTATGAAGTTCCTGCATTGCCGAGAGAAAATTTAACATCATTAATCTTGGAGAATCAGGTTGTCAGTATTAAACGAGATATTGTTACAGAGAAACAAGCTGTTCAAACATTGGAAAAATATGGTCTTGTAAATAGTGTTGCGGATTCTGGCGGTGATATTGAGTTTTTTTCACCAGTTCTGGAAAATCGAATTGAAATGGCAACTTTTTGGAAAGATTTTATGGAGTCCATTTTGCCAAAGCTCGAAAACGATGGCTGGGATATTAAATATGATATAGGTTTTGAAATGACCTTTCATCATGTAGATGACTGGCGTGTAGAAATCAGTGATGCGAATGAATGGTTCGATTTGAGATTTGACCTTGAAGTCGGTAACAAAAAAATCCCATTTTTCCCTCTGATCAGTGAAATCATTTTAAGTTATGAAATTGATGAAATGCCAGAAAACTTAGTTGTGCCGATTAGTGAAAACGAATTTGTCACTATACCAAGTGAAAGAGTGAAACCGGTTTGTGAAATTTTGTATGAACTATTTGATCGCCAATCGGTTAATAAAGAAGGGGTTCTTCGGTTAAATCGATTTGATGCAAATCGTGTAGTGGATTTAGAAGAGAAATTGGATAATCCATTTTACTGGCGCGATAGTAAGGAATTAAGAACCCTTGGCAAAAAGTTACAAAATTTTAGCGGCATAGAAGATGTGCCCGTACCAAGCACTTTAACAACATCATTGAGAGATTATCAGCATCATGGATTGAATTGGATGCAGTTTTTACGACGCTTCAATTTTGGTGGTATTTTGGCTGATGATATGGGGCTTGGTAAAACTATTCAGACATTAGCTAACTTGCTGACGGAAAAGGAAAACAATAGATTAAATGGGCCTTGTTTGGTTATTGCGCCAACCAGCTTGATGAGCAACTGGCGGCGAGAATCCGAAAAATTTTCGGCCTCGTTGCGGGTATTGATTCTACAAGGAAGTGATCGACATTCCAAATTTGAGTCGATTGAGGATTACGATTTGGTACTAAGTACCTATCCATTAATTGTGCGTGATCGAGAACAATTTTTGAAATATCAATTTTATTACATGATTCTCGATGAAGCACAAATGATAAAGAATTCACGATCGAAAGTGTCTCGAGTGGTTCGAGAAATCCACGCAAATCACAAGTTGTGTTTGTCAGGGACGCCTATGGAAAATCATCTCGGTGAGCTTTGGGCGCAATTTGACTTTTTAATGCCAGGTTTGCTTGGTAATGAACAATTCTTTAAACGTCAATTTAGAACGCCAATTGAAAAACATAAAAATATTGCAAGACGAAAACAACTGATCCAGAGAGTATCTCCCTTTATGTTGCGTCGTAGAAAAGTAGACGTTGTCACCGAACTACCATCTAAAACTGAAATGATTCGGACCATTGCATTGGGTGGCAAGCAGGCAGCATTGTATGAGAGCATTCGTCTCGCGATGGAGCAAAAAGTGAGGCATGCAATTTCACAACGAGGCCTAGCGCAAAGCCGAATAATGGTGCTAGATGCATTATTAAAATTGCGTCAAACTTGTTGTGACCCGAGTTTGTTGAGTTTAGCGAACGCGGCTGATGTTGATGAGTCTGCTAAACTGGATGTATTAATGGAAATGCTGCATGAGTTATTGGATGAAGGAAGAAAAATACTGGTTTTTTCCCAATTTACAAAAATGTTAGCGATTATTGAAAATCGTTTGAATAATGATGGGATTCGTTATGCAAAACTCACTGGTCAAACTCGTCAGCGAGATGCTGAAATTGAAAAATTTAAGAATGGTAGTGTTGATGTGTTTCTAGTGAGTTTAAAAGCAGGTGGTGTTGGACTAAATTTGACAGAAGCGGATACGGTCATTCATTATGATCCGTGGTGGAATCCAGCAGCTGAAAATCAAGCGACTGATCGAGCGCACAGGATTGGTCAAGATAAGGCGGTATTTGTTTTTAAACTGATTGCTGAAAATACTGTTGAAGAAAAAATATTAGCGCTTCAAGAAAAGAAGCAATCGCTTGTACAAACTATTTATGATCATGATTCAAATGGAAATTGGGATATTGATGCAGAAACCCTAGAGAAATTGTTTGAACCATTATCTTAACAAATAAGAGTTCATTTTATGGTTGAATATCAAGACTTAATTTCATTTTGGTTTGATGAAAAAAATAAGCCGTTGTGGTTTAACTCAACAAAAGAATTTGATAATGAATTGAGGAACAAATTCGAGGATTGCTTACTTGCGGGAAAAAATGGTGAGTTAAAATCTTGGGAAAATAATCCGTTGGGATTGTTAGCCTTAGTTATTTTATTTGATCAAATTCCATTAAATATATATCGCAATACGCTTGCCGCATTTGAAACCGAAAAAAAATCTCGACGAGTTGCTAAGCAATGTATTGATAAAAATTGGCATGGATCATTAGATAAAGAACAGCAAAGTTTTTTATATATGCCTTTTATGCACAGTGAATTGATGTCTGATCAGCAATATGCATTGACATTATTTGAAGAGGCGGGATTACAAGAAAATGTAAAATTTGCAAATCATCATCGTAACATTATCGAAAAATTTGGTCGTTTCCCGCATCGAAATAAAGTTCTAGGCCGAGAAAGTACGCAAGCAGAATTGGATTATCTTTCTTCAAAAGAAGCCTTTTTAGGTTAAATTATTACTATAAAATTATGAAAAAAACGGTGCTTACTGTTGTTGCAGTTTTGATGATTATTTCCTGTGGTGCAGATGAAACAACGTTAAAAATATCGCAAGATAAGAAATCGGCAGCTGCTTTGTCAATTGCTCGCCAAAACGGTTGTTTGAATTGCCATAAAGTCACTAGTTCTGTTATTGGGCCTGCTTGGATTTTGGTTTCTGAACGATATAAAGATGCGCCAGATGCCCGCGAATTTTTAATCAATAAAGTGAAGAAAGGAGGGAGTGGATCATGGAATGACATAACGGGAGGTGCAAAAATGCCTGCACATGAACACCGTGTTTCTCATGAACACATTGAGTTAATTGTAGACTTTATATTGGCGTTAAAGCGTGACTAGTATAAATTGTTTAAAAACGTATACCTAACTATCACATTTGCTCTTTTTCTTTTTCCTTCTTGGAAAGTTTTACGGCCAAAATTACAGGCAAAATGACAACAAAAAAGATTGCTGTTCCTACCAATACATTGGAAGACACACCCTCAGACTGAGATAAATTGATTAGAATTAGTATTACACCGACGCTGAGAATAACTGAAATTAGGAGGTTGCGGATATCTTTCATAGTGACTCTTATAAATTTTAAAATGATTAAAAATACATTGTATATTGATGGATGCCTATTTTCTAGAGTAGGCAGAGAGTTAGTATTTTAACTGGTTTAGTATTAAGCGAAGCATATTGTTTAGTTCTTTTTGTTGGTAATTTAAACCTACTGAACTGTGAATCATAACACGGTTATAGAAAGAACCATCAAACAGAGAGCTATATATTGCAATTCGCGAGAACGTTTATTAAGCAATTTAGCCTTACGGTGTTAAACTCTCTATTTTTCAATTAACTATGGTTTGATTTTGAATTGTGGTAGATCACGATTTTGCCTGATATTGTGTCACTTTGCGTATTTATCCCATTATTTGTACCCCCATGTAGTTAGAAAGGATCTAGTTTTCCAGTGTTCAATTTATATTTCAGATAGCTGCCTGCTAAATTTAAATTCTTCTAAAACATATGATATTTATCTGAAATTGAGAACGAAAGTGTTTATAAGTACTTAATATAAAATGGAATAGTGCCGTAATAGTAAGTATGGAAATCAATTACGACGCAAAAGATTTAACTTGGAACACTCCTTATCGTTCGGGATTAATATTGCGCCATGGATGTGAAATATAAAACATGTCTATGATCCGACTTATCAAGAATAAAAGTACGAAATATTTTAATGCAGTTATCGCATCAGGATTCGTGGTTTTATTTTTATTGATAGCGGTATTGGCTGCTTATAACTATTACAGCTTATCGACTACCACGAGATTGTTGTCTGAAATTGTTGACAGTAACAATAAAAAAACAGAGTTAATTTATGATTTACGCTCTGTGGAGCAGGATCGACTTTTACTATTGCAACGGGTTGTCAATGAAAGTGACTCACTCGTCATTTCTGAATATGTACAGCATTACGATAAATTAGAAGAAATTGCAACAATACTAAAGTCTACGTTGGCATCCCGAGTCGGAATCGATCCTTTGGATGTATTACAGTTAAAAACGGTTTCCACGGTAATGTCTGCAGCAGCACCTCTACAAAAAAATGTTTTGCAACTGGTTAGTGATGGAAATTTTAGTGAAGCAGCGGCAAAATTAGATTTAGCAATTGCTGCACAGGAAAATGTTGTACAAGTATTTGAAGATTTTGCGGATAGCCAGCAAGCAAATACTCAACTATTAGCTCAAAACACAAAAACAGAATTCAACCAGGCCTTCCATTGGATTTCCATAATTACAGTTGCAGTGTTTCTTTTGGCGGTAATTACAAGCTGGTTTGTCATAAAAGTTATCAACGCTCAAAATAACAAATTACAATTGATAAATGAAGAATTAGAGCACTCAAACTCTTCTTTAGGAGACGCGAATCAAAAAGCAGAGCAGGCTAATCAAGCCAAGTCTCATTTTATTGCAAACATTAGTCACGAACTCAGAACGCCAATGACATCAATAAAAGGATCGTTAGCCATGTTAAATAGTGGCATGATTCCGGAAATACCTGATGATGCGAAAAATATGATTAACATTGCAGATGAAAATAGTGATCGTCTAATTGACTTAATAACAGATGTATTGGATTTCTCAAAAATTGAAGCTGGAGAGTTAGAATTAAAAGAAGAGTCGTTTATAATTAAACAAGCTATTAACAAAACTATTATGCCGTTTGAATTAAAAGCGGATCATCAGGGATTGAATCTTAAAGTGCATTACGAAAAAAACATGCCGATGGAGATTACTGCAGATCTGCAGCATATTAATCACATTCTAAGTCAATTGTTGAATAACGCGCTTAAATTTACTGAGGAAGGTTGCATAGAGTTAAGTATTGGTGTGCGCGATGATGATATTCATCAGTTAGTAATGTCAGTGAAAGACACAGGAATGGGTATTGAAGAAAATAAAGCAACTAATTTGTTTGAGACATTTGTACAAGGTGATGGGTCATCAACTCGAAAGTACGGTGGCACCGGTTTGGGATTAGCTATATGTAAAAAATTAGTGGATGCTTTACGCGGTGAAATTGGGGTGCACTCTCAATACGGTAAAGGTAGCACATTTTGGTTTTCCGTTCCTATTAAAGTTGTTGTGACTGAAATTCCACAAAGACCAGCGGCAAATGGGTAACGTCACATTTTTTAAACCTATTTTAGTCGATTAAATTATTTTTTTCTGCCAGGTCTGAAGTACGTTAAATTATTATAAAACTCCGGATTTTCATTTTTATCAAACCAGCTTGGTATTCCCAATATAGGAATAGGGTGGAATTTTTCTGGCTTATTATCCTTGATCGAATCAAAATATTCCGTTATCAATTCGTCGATTGTGCTTAGTTGTGCCGAATAATCTAATCTGAAAAAATCGTTCTCAACTTCAACTAAAATAGAGTTTGTGGTCATGCCAATATAAGGATTGATCGCTTTTTCTAACATAGCGTGACCGAAAACATAAGCAGAAATTTCTTTTTCGAATGCAGGTCTGTTCTCTAAAAAAAGTGTCTTCCATCGAAAGTTTTTAATCAGTTCTAGTAACGATGGATTGCTCGAAACCAATATGGCACCACACTCGTCAAAAAGTGTAATATGATTTTCTATAGGCGAGCGATTTCTGTTATGGCTGGTCGAACGATTGCATGACGCTTGATAGTGTAAATGATTGAGTGTGGATTTTGATTTGGGGAAAGTTCTCCATACCAATACCTGAAAGAAATCATGCCAGCTGTTAAGTCTTGTGGGAACGTTTCCCGTCAAATAAATTTCAGATTCGTAATTTATTATCATATTGTCATGAGAAGAGTTCTGTGTAACAAAGGAAATATTTTTTCCATTTTTGTTAATAATTGGGTAGCCTAAATCTGAAATGAAATTTTGATAATGTTGAATGGTAGGCCAATTGTTATCCGTGTAATTGAGTTCTTTAAATGCAGGAATAATAGTTGAAAATATTTTTGATGACTTATGAAAATTGGGATTCCAAATAGTGCTGTTATCAATTGTCATTGGGTTGTTAATTAATTATGAAATACGATTATTTGGTTTGAGTCACTTGATCGTCACGCCCTTTTAAGGTGGAATTTCGTTTCATCGTTCCCCAGCTTGCATTTTTTTTCCTAACTATACGGTACATTGCTGTCATACGCCACCAACTGTTTAATTGCCGATATCCAAAATTTTCTAAAATTGATGCGAAAAATAATACAATAACATAAAACGGATTTGAATAAATATGAAATGACATTTCTTCAAGTAGAACAGAAATGATGGAAAGTAGCATGCCAAAGCCAATAGCGACACAGAAAAAAAGTAACGTAATTTCTGGTGAAATGTAGCCCAAGTAAAAACCAATGCTTACAGAAATAATTCCGACTAGTTCGATAATTGGACCAATCCACTCAAAAAACAACATATAGGGCATTGCAACCCATCCGACTATTCCACCATTGGTGTTAAACATCAATCCAAGATTGGACAATAAACTTTCTGATAAACCTCGTTGCCAACGAATTCGTTGAGTTGCCAATGTTTTGAGATCTTCTGGCGCTTCGGTCCAGCATATGGGATCTGGAACAAAAGTGATTCGATATTTTTTTTTACGTTTCCGTAATATTCGGTGTAAGCGAATTATCAATTCCATGTCTTCGCCAATTGTATCAGTTCTATACCCACCAACTGATACTACAGTCTCTTTGTGGAATAGTCCGAACGCACCAGAAATAATTAGTAATGCATTGAGAGGTGCCCATCCCAAACGACCAAATAGAAAGGCTCTTAGGTATTCTCCAACTTGAAACAACGCGAGTAAGTTGCTAGGTAAGCGAGGTTTTGTAACAAAGCCCTTATGAATTTCACATCCGTTAGCGATTCTTACAGTGCCTCCTGCAGCAACTGTGAAAGAGTCCTCCATAAAGGGCTGTACGATTCGATCTAGAGAATTTGATTGTAAAATCGAATCGGCATCGACTGCGCAAAATAGTGGATATCGTGAAGCATTGATTCCTGCATTAAGTGAGTCCGCTTTGCCTCCATTATATTTGTCGATAACACGTAGGTTAGGATGTTTTTTAGAAATATAAGAACATTTAATTTCTTTTGTTCCTATACGGTTTGGTACTACTTCGGGAAAACGCACTAGTTCAAACGTTTCAATTAATACGTTCAATGTGTTATCGGTTGAGCCATCATTAATGACTACAATTTCAAATTCTGGGTATTGTAGTTGAAACAATGCTTGCACAGATGAGGAAATTGAATCTTCTTCGTTAAACGCGGGGACCAATAAGCTGACTGGGATTTCCAAGCCAGTATATACTGCTGGCAAACTGGCAACACTATTTTCTTCCATATATTTTCTTATATTTATTATGGATAAAATATTAAGGATAAAATATCCCAGATGCAATGCGATAAAATAGAGTGTAAAAAACCATTGTGTCGATTGAAAATATGTGGCTAACGTCATTGGATATCCAATTCAGCCAAGACTTGATCGATAATTTGTTTTGCATTTTTACTTTGTTGTTTTGCCTTGATGTCGTGTACATCGTCACGACTGATAAATGGCATTTTTGTTAATGCTTGTGCTGCTCGATAACGAACCCACCATTGTTTATCAGCTATCAATTTCACAAGATGTTTTATATCTTCTTTTCCACCAATGTTACCCAATGCAGTCGCGGCATGTGCGCGAATATGCCATCTAGGATATGAAACATATTTTCTAACGAGATCTATTGAGTTAGGATCTGTTGTGAATTTTAAGCAATAACTAATGATATGGTCATCCATATCATCTAATAACGCTTTTCTAAACACAACAGGGATACTTGGACAATTTAGTGCATTTAATATTTGAATTAATCGGAATAACTGTTCTTGATTGGCTGTGTCACAAGCATTTGTTACGATACTACACACTAAATTATTATTGGTGTTCTTTAAAATTCTTGCAATCATAGCATTTGGCCAGTCTTCCCGCTTTATTAGAACAGGTAATAGTTCTATTAACGCGCGATCACTGTCAATCATTATAAGTGCCCGATATGCAGCCATTGAAAGTATGGCATTATTTGAATTTGCAATACTTTCTAAAATTGGCCATGCACCTTGCACTTGCATATTCCCGAGTGTTACTACACCGGTTAGTTGAATTTTTAAATGAGATGAGATGAGTAATTTAATTGCGGTTTGTTGAATCTTTAGTTGACTGGCAAAGCTAACTAAGTTGTCTCTACTTGTACCATTGAGTTTGTCGAACAATGCATTCCATTCTGTAATGAAATCTAAAATAAATCGATAATTTAATTTGGGGTGGGTTTCAGGTACTTCCATAACACATTGCATTAGTATGGGGCGCCACATTTCAACAAATTTTCTTCGTCGGCGTTCTTTGTAAACTAACATGATTCTTAGTGTAATGACCGCCACAAAAACACACGCTGTTACGAATAAAACGAGTTTAAATACGTTAATACCAATTTTGAGCATTAGCTCAGAATCGATATTGTAAACCAATAACGACTCCATGCTTACTATATGCCTTTCCTTGAATATGATAATGATATGTGATTGAACTCTGCCATGATTGATTGAAAACTTTTCTTCCATCTATGCTGAATGTTTTTATGTTATAAATCGTTCTAACTTTGTTTTGATATTCCAGTTCATTGCCAAAATTGTATTGAACTCGAATAAAATCATAGTCTGTAAAAAAGTAGGAAATTTTTCCGCCAAAACTTAATGTGATTTCGTTTTGATTAATTGTTGTTATGTAGTTTGTGATACTAGGTTCCCAATTTTTGATACGTTTACGAAAGCTAATTTTGTTGAGATCGGTTGTTACGCTTTTGTATGATTTATGGCGAAATTCATAATTTATTCCCCAACTTTTGTTAATCATTTTATCAACTGAGGCAAAGGTCGACCAAGAAGGAAATAGTTTGCTTTTAGCACTGTAACCACCGCCAGCAGAAAATATATAGTTTTTGTAATTAATGCTGTTTAGTGAGGCTTCGATATTTTGGTCTGTTATATCAAAACGACTAATTGTTTCAAAGTCGATTTGGTAAACGATTGAATTCCTTTTTGTACCGACTTGAAATTTTTCAGATAACCAACATTTTTTATTGTTGTTTAAATTGTCATAACTGAATATGGAAGCAAAATAGGATTGGGGGCTTTTGGGGCTTTTAATTATTGGAGGTGCTTTTAAGTTGAATCGTTTTAAAAATTCTTCGTTCAATCGGCCTGCTTGCTCTTGAGCCTGCTTTGAAGAATCTTGTTCTAGTATTTTTATTTCCAATTGCCAAATATCTTTATAATTTGGCGCGATATTTCGGGCCGTTTTTAGCAGTGGAAGCGCATTTTTTGGAGAGTCTGATCGAGAGATTACTAATGCTTTGCTTAATAGGAAATCTGGATTATTTGGATAGATTGTTAATAATTCATCAAAAACGTTGATCGCAACTTTGTTTTCACCGGACCATGATAGGGTTCGAGCGTATAGAAATTTAAGTTGAGTATCTTTTGGATGAAGAGCTATATTTTCTTCTAAATATTTTTTTGCAAGGGAAAAATCTTTTTGATTTATATATTGCCAAGCTTTGTCAGTGAGTTCTGTACTAAAAACAACTGAATTTGTTAACGAAAACAAAAATAAGACAATGGCCAGATGCCATTTGGTGCAAACCATATCATTATGCGGCACGCTTCATTAGCATTTTTAAGCGCGTAATTAGCTCGCCAGGTTGAAATGGTTTAACGACGTAATCATTTGCTCCACCTTCTAATGCTTTCACAATATCTTTTTCTTGTGATTTTGCTGTCAACATAACAATTGGCACATCAGTCCAGTTTGTATTATTACGTATATGATCAATCAATTGATATCCATCATAGTGTGGCATCATAATATCGAGAAGCACTAATTTTGGCATTTCCATGGCTTCAATCGCATCCATGGCTTGTTGTCCATCATCAGCGACTTTTACTGTGTAACCTTCTCTGGTTAGCATGAAATTCAAAAGATATGAAATTTGATCATCATCTTCTGCGACAAGTACGTCAAAGGATTCTTTACTCATAAGCCACACTCATATAGTTGATTTTGTTTGGTTTCATAAAACATATAGCGGTAAGCAGTAGGTTTTATTTAGTGAATTTCTGGTTAAATTGATTATTGATGATATTGCGTGTAAATCTCTGATTTAAAACAAATATCTATGTCTTGCTTTAGCTTGATTTTGATGTGGTAATTGAGTTTTTGCGAGCCCAATCTAATTTTTTATGTGACTTGCCTCAAGCTTATGAATTTCACGACAAAATTGCCTGATGTTTGACCAAACCCATACGATATATAAATTGAGATATCAATTTATGGGTGGCCTTTATGGGTAAGTTGTTTGTTACATCGATTTCGTTTGTGATCATGAGTGTTTTTTTAATTGGGTGTAAAATAGCAACTGAGGATGATGCAAGCTCACAGAAAATGCTTATCCAAAATGATGCCTCTGTATTAGTCAATCGGGTAACTTATTCCAATACGCCTATTGAAATTTTGCCAGTTTCTGATGCTATTTCTGAAAAGCCAGCTATGGCACCAAAAGACCCTTCGGTGACCTTAACATTAGTGGCAGAAGTTGCTTCACCGTCGATTGATGCTGTTACATTACAAGCGTCAGAAATTTCCATACACGGAAGTAAAGCGTATGTTACTTATAATAAAAGTGGTGAGGTTTATTTGGGAGCAATTGAAATTTATGATATTAGTGATACCAGTTCTCCTTCTCTCGTCTCGAGTGCAACGTTTAGTGATACCGATATCAATGCTGTGACTGTACATGGCAGTGACTTATATTTAGCTGCTGCCAGTAGTGATGTGAACTTAGCATCACCTTCACTTTTAAAACATATCGCTTTATCCGGTGGGTTGCTTACAGATACCGTTGTTGATGTTGATTTATCGAGTTATTCAGCCACAAGTGTTACAACAAAGGGTAGTTCGATTTATGTCACCGTCGGCGCAGCAAGTGGCGCTATCATTGAAATTGATCAGTCGGACTTTGCTAGTCAAACAAAATATGACATTGATGACGCAAGAGATATAACGACTGATGGAAGCGACTTGGCAGTCATTGCTGGTACAAATGGAGTGGATGGTGCTAGTGCAAAATTATTAACATTTAATGGGGATATATCCAGTAATACTGGTAGTTTTGATGTATCAGGCGCGAGCATTGAGTTTTCTAAATCTACAATTGAAATTGTGAAAGACATGGCAGTGTTGGCAACGGGAGATGGCGGTACGCAAATAGTTTGTTTAACAGATGGTGCCTTATTAAAACAAATTGCGAATCCTGTCGTAGCTGGGTTAAGTGACTCTCTAACTGTTGCAAATGCTGCGACAGCAGATAGGCGTTCGTTGTTTATGGCAAATGGAGAGGCTGGTGTGTATGTGGCCGTTGCTGATAGCAATTTAAATAGTGCTTCATGTGATGTGGATGATTTATCAGTATTGGGCAAGTTAGAGTTGAATGATTATTTGTTGGATGATGAAGGGAATCATCAATCGGTAAATCACATTGTCTATAAAAGTGGTGTTTTATTTGTCGCTGCTGGGCTTGGAGGAATTAAAATAATTAGTGTTGACGATTGATTGGTCTGAATAAAATTATTATAAAGTATTAATTCATTGGTTAATTTTTCCATGTGGCTATTATTTTTCCCCGTCTAATTTTTAATTGATGTTCGTTTTTAAGGCGAAATGAAATCCTTGAATTCTAACGTCCCTGCTTTGTCTAACAAGTTTGTAAATCTCGTGTATAATAAAAACAATAGGTTATGGACTTTTCGTCGAACAAAAAATTGACAACTTCAATCTAGTGTTATACATTTGTTCTACATGGGCTTCCATATATACCTGATTTGCTAATGTAGTTTATAATTTGGTGTGAGCCTTGCAAACATTTGTTTAACAAAGTAGCTATTTTGACAGGTAAATAAGAACACTTGTCCCAGCATCGGAGGTAATTTATGGGAAACTCAAACGGCGATCGAGCTAAAAATATGCGCGATAAAGCGATTGCAATCGCAATGAAGCGTAAAGAAGAATATCTTGGCGCAAGAGTACCTAAATCATTAAAAGATCGTGTTATCGCACAAGCGGATGAAATGAACATCCCCGTTTCTTTGTTGATTCGACGTGTATTAGAAGAAGCGTTTTCGGAAAATTCCGAAAGTCGCAACGAATGGTCAATATCGGTCACCGATAACAATGATAAACAGTCAGTAACTAATGATAAATTTGGCGACATAGTCGGTTGGAAAACAATGGAAGTTAATCAAGATCGAAGTTGCGAACGTTGTAGAGAGCCTTTGCCAAAAGGAAGTGAAGCGATGTTAGGCTTTACCACTTCAAACAACGGGTATGTCATCGTTTGCCATCAATGCAAAACTCAGTTAATCAATTCTTAAAAAATTTCGTCTTAGTTAGTTGGATTGTTGTTTTTTCTGGTGAAGTCTTTTCAGCAACAGGAGAGCTAGATATTGCGATACCAGATGACCTAGATGTTCTGTTAGATACAACCCCAAAATCAAAGAGTTTGTTCGGTGGTTATATTAAAAATGAAACGTCGTATCGTTATGATGAGCCACGTAGTTTTACAAAAATCAGAAGCATTTTATCTTTAAATTGGCAATATCAATTTTCTCAAAACTTTAAATTTTATAGCTCCGGTTGGGGCTATTATGATTCCGTTTATAATCTATTTGATTACGATACCATCGCTGCTAGAGAAGTACGAAACGACAAAGAGCCACTTGTTTTTTTGGAGCAACTAGAGCAAGAAAAAGATGAACAGCGGATTGAGTTAAGAGAATTTTACATGGACATGTATTTCGATAATTTGGATATTAGAGTCGGAAAACAATATGTCGTTTGGGGTGTGTTGGAGGGGATTCGAATTGTAGATGAAGTGAATCCCATGGATTTTAGAGAACTCATTCTCCCTGAATTATTAGATTATCGAATACCACTTTGGACATTAAAAATTAACTACTTTACAGATAAAACTAAGTTTGAATTTTTATTTATTCCGGAATTGAAATTTCATCAACCGGCATCGAGTGGATCAGAATGGGAATTATTTCAAGTATTGGATACAACAACAGAACCGAAAAGTTTTAATCCAAAATTTTCTGAATATGGGTTCAAGGTTTCGCGAGAAATATTTGGCTCTGAAATATCATTGAGTTACTTTTATACTTGGGATGATTATCCTACTTCGTTTCGAATTATTTCCTTATCAGATGTGCAAAGTACTGAACCCACCCAGGTTTTACCCATATTTCCAACCTATACTCGTATGCATATGTTTGGTTCGACCTTTGTAAAAGAAATACAAGGCAATATACTAAAAGCAGAATTTGCTTATGTAAAAAACAAATACTTTGCCATTGTTGACAAGTATACGAACGGATTTTTGGATGATGATGGTGAAGTACAACTTGATCATATTCGATGGGGAATTGGATATGATTTTAGTTTTTGGGGAGCAGATTTCAGCCCTGCAATCGCACAATGGGCGATTTTAGGTTACAAAGATTATGTACTTACCTCCCAATTTGATACTACATTCAACCTCTTTATTCGAAAACCGATTCAAAAGTATTCGGCTGTATTTACAATGTTGCTTATTCGACTAATAACGTTCGAAGAAACGTATGTTCGGCCTAGGATAACATTTAATCTTACCGACCGTTTTCAAATTACCGCAGGCATGGATTACTTTGTTGGTCGAAGAACAGCGTTTGGGCGACAGGCGGATAGTTCAGCTGCAGGTGGGTTAGTAACACCGGAACAGAGAGCGCAATTCTTGGGAAATTTTAATGAGAATAAACGTGTGTCTCTTGAATTTCGGTATAATTTCTAGGACAGTGTCATTCCAAAAAAATAAAAAAAAACAGTATTGTCAATAAATAAAGCAAAAATTTCCAACGGCATTATAACTGCTTCACATCAGCGCAAATTAGGATCATTTATAAAGGATTACAGATTGAATAAAATATATTCGCTTGGATTTCAAAATCCCAAAACAATCATAATTTCAATTATTGTATTAACCATCATATTCGCGTCTCAGTTGGATGGTTTGCGCTGGGAGACTGACGCCAGGGTATATTTACCACGTGGGCATGAAGCAATTCTGTACGATGAAAAAGTGGATGATATATTCGGTGTTAAGGATACGTTGATTATTAGTATCGTTAATGAAGAAGACAGTATTTATAATCCAGAAACCTTGGAGAGAATATCTAGGATCACTAAAAAAGTTGCGTCTTTACCAGGTGTACTAGCAACAAGAGATGTTGATGTTGCTTCCATTTCAACAGCGACGGTTTTTGAAGGTGATGATACACGTATGGGTGCGCGCTCACTCATGGAATCTGTTCCGAAAACCAAAGAACAAATCGAAAAATTAAAACAAGATATACAGGCCCATAAAGAAATTTTAATTGGTAATTTGGTTTCTGCGGACGGCAGTGCGGCAATGATTCGCGTGAAAATTAAAGAGGGGCAAAAAAATCGCTACATGACTTATTTCCAAGTAAAGGGAATATTAGCAACGGAAAAAGGTGAGAAAGCAACATGGGGTGATTGGGCAGGCGATGGAAATTGGGGTGGTAAAAAAGGGGATAAAATTTCGGTTGAATCTGAAAGTGGCGAGTGGGAAGGAAACCAATGGACAGATGGATCCAAATGGAAAGACGGCAAACCTATAGAAGAAGTAGATCCAGCTACATTTTCAAATTCAGAGAAAAAAGTTGAACAGAGTAACTCTGAAGAATGGCAGGGAAATAAATGGGTTGACGGCAGCAACTGGGAAAAAGGCAAGCCCCTAAACCAGAAATCTAATATTGAAGTGCAAAAGTCAGAAAAGAGTGAAGATAAAAAGGAAGCATGGCAAGGTAATAAGTGGGTTAGTGGAGATGGTACAGTTAAATCTCAACAGAATGATGAACAAACAAAAGATTCCCAAAGCGCGACATCCCAATCGCCGAATAAAAATAGTGTTAACGCGGAGCAGGAAAATACCAATGTAGTTTCTCAATCTGTGCCAATTAAGGATGAATTCTTTCTTGCAGGTAGACCTGTTATCGAAGTTTCCTCCGGATTATTCGCTATGGAAGATTTGAAACTTATGGTGCCACTGTTGATTGGCGTTATGGCTTTGGCATTGCTCGTTATTTTTCGAACTTGGCGAGGCATGTTATTGCCAATATTGGTAATGTCCATTTCTATAGTTTGGACATTTGGCTTGATGGTTATGTTTGATGTACCACTTTACACAATATCCACAATGTTGCCAGTTATTCTTGTTGCGGTTGGAATTGGGGATGGCGTACATTTAATGAGTGCGTACTATGATAATGTGCTTAAAAATCCACATGAAGAATCTAAAGAAATTGTACGTGCATCTACTCTTCAATTGGGCCCGCCATTAATTATGACATCGGTTACAACTGCAATCGGTTTCCTTGCGCTGATGTTTGCAGACATGCCACCGTTCAAAATTTTCGGAATATTTGCCCTAATCGGAATATTACTTTCTTGGTTAATCAGTATGACATTGTTGCCAGCTGTATTGACCTTACTTAAACCCAAAGTAGGTAATTATCTAGCGAAGAAGCGTGCGATGCGGGTTTATGAAGAAAAGAATCGTCTTGCATTGTTTTTGACATCCTCTGGAAAGTGGATTGACGCCCATCGAAAAAAATCAATTACTATTCTCACCTTGGTCATTGCTGTCTCTATTTTGGGATCAACGCAACTATTTGTTGATTCGAGTTGGATGAGTGATTTTAGAGATGAAACGGATATAGCGAAATCAACAAAAGTATTAGATACCAAGTTTTCAGGTTCGATTTTTTTGAATGTTGTTATCGAAGCGAAGCAGAAAGATGCGTTTAAAAATCCAATCCTTTTAGGGAAGATGGCAGACCTTCAGGCTCATATGGAGAAACAACCGCTTGTTGGAGATACAATAAGTGTCGTTGATTATATTAAAAGTATGAATAAAGCACTAAATTCTGGAAACGAAAATTTTAATAAAATTCCTGATTCGCAAGCACAAATTGCAGAATATTTATTTTTATTCTCTGTATCAGGTCGACCACAACAACTGGATGAAGTCGTGGATTTTGATTACAAAACTGGATTGATTACCATAATTATTCAAACAGATCATACTAAAGAATTGAAGCGAATTATTGATTCAGTAAATAGTTTCGTGGAAACAGAGTTTAAGGATTTGGATGTTGACGTTAATTTATCTGGCTCCGGTAATAATTCCTATATTTGGGCAGATTTACTCATTGGTAGCCAGACTGATGCCATCGTATTGTCGAAGTTTGCTATATTTATTGTTGCCGCGATAGTTTTTGCTTCGCTCATCGCAGGAATTTATATTGTTATTCCTGTCACGCTTTCAACCCTTTTTGTCGCTGGTTTTGCGGGTTTATTTTCAATTCCACTTGATGTTTCAACAGCACTTGCTGCTGGTATAGCCATTGGTGTCGGTGTTGATTATGCTGTCCATTATTTGTTTAGATATATTCATGAAAGAAAAAATAACCAAGACCATCTCACTGCCACAAACAATACATTGCGAACAACGGGTCATACCATCGTGATAAACGCTATTGTTGTATCAATTGGTTTTTCCGTGTTGTTCTTTTCTCAATTTCCGCCCCATGTGAAGTTGGGTGCATTTGTCACTGCTTATATGGTGTTAAGTTGTCTCGTTGCAATTTTTGTATTACCGGCTGTGTTATCTTATTTTCGCCCCAATTTTTCAATTGGAAAGTCATGAATTTTTTATGGAAAATATTATTATTTCTTAGTTTCCTATTTGCAGATGAATTATTTGCGAAAAATCTTCGAGAAGGATGGATATTTTCCCCGTTGGTGGGTGTGAACCAGTTAGCGTTAGATAGTTTCCATGACACAGTATATAAATCCCCATTTGTTGGAAGAGTGCGCATTACTTCAGATGTTCCAGAAGATATTGAGGGTGCGGCATCGTATCCAACGCAAGAATTTCGGTTTGATAACTCATTAAAAGCGCGCGTTGTTGATGTTGAAGCAGGAATAGAAATGAGACGGAGTTTTGGTACCAGAAATGACTTTTTCATTGGTATTGGCGCTTGGGAAACAACTGCAGAAACTAATGATTTAAAGGTTATCTTTCCCTTGCAAGGTGTAGCGAATAATCGTGCCTTGTATTCACGTCGTAGCAAACTGTCATACACGCAATATTATCTTGGAATGCGACACTATTTAAATGATAGGGGTAACAAGTTTAATTTGTTTTTGAATATGAGCATTCGTGAGATATTCGATATTGACTATGAAGAAACAAATGTATTTAGATTTATTTCTGGTGCTCCGGCTGGATTCCAACGCATATTTATTTATAAATCTCAAGGCACAGGTTTGTTAATGGCGCAATTTGGATTGGGTGGAGAGTATCGCTTTGCCGATCGTTTTTCAATTGGCTTGGAAGGGTCTTATTCGTTTCATATTAAAGATGGTAATTTAACGGGTGTGAATTTCAATTCTGATGTTAACGATGGTGACGGTTTTGATAATGGTCAACAGCCATTGATTATTAGCCCAATTAACAATTTGTTAGAAGCTGGCGCATTGTCAGAAGATGGCGAAAGTCGGAATAAAGTCAATTTGCGTTTTGATGGTTGGCATGTCGTGATGCGATTCAACGTTGCTTTTTGATCAAATTTGTACAAAAACCTATGAAGATATTGAATTGTGTGTTTCAAAAATAGAAAAAAAAATATCAAAAATTGTTGTCAGTTAATCTGTCTTATCTCTCTATTGTTTTTCCATATTTCTTCAATGAGTATTGCTGCAGAAACACCAACGGTTAAGCGATTAATCGATGAAGGTGTAAAATTACTTTTTGATAGCAAACCAGATGTTGCTTTGGTTAAATTCAATCAAGTTTTGTTAATCTCACCCAATCATGCTGAAGCGTATTTCAGGATAGGTCAGGCTTATATAATTAGTAAGCAAATGAAACTGGCTTTTGATTCTATACGTAAGAGTATTTCTTTAGATCCAACTAATACCAGATATAGCTTGTATATTGGTGGTTTATACGAAAAACAACGAAATCTTGATGCCGCCGAAAAGGAATATCAACGTATTTTGGAAACCGGGACACGCGGTAAAGATATTCAAGAAATCGAAAAAAGATTAGCTTTGATAACCGGGCAAAAATTGGCATCAAATAATGAGTTGAATGCAGCGTTACTTATTTTCAATGGATTATTGCTTGAATATCCCGATGATGGAAACGTACTTTATAACATCGGTAATGCCTATATGGGATTGAATCGCGTTGTTGAAGCTGAAACTACGTTTCGTAAATTACACGAATTGAACAAGATAAATGAAATTGTTAATTTAAATTTATCCCTGATTTATAATAGAACGAACCGTCCTCAATTAGCAATGGAGCATTTGAAAAAAATAATTGAATTAGGTAAAAAAGATCAAATGAATAAGAATGCTACGATAGAGTATTTTATCATTGACGGTCGCATGAAGTTGGCGAAAAAGGATTGGAATGGCGCGCTACAATCGTTTCAAAAAGTAATTAATCTTGATCCTAAACGAACGGAAGCCTTTTTTAATATATCAATTGCAAATTTACAGTTAGGAAATACCTTGATGGCTGAAAGAGGTTTTCTCAGTGTTTTAAATGTAACCCCCAATGATTTTTCAACACGATTGAATCTAGGCCAAATGTATTTTGATATTGGTCAAATAGAAAAGGCAAAAACGCAACTAGAATACGTGGTTGAAAATGATAAATCGGGCCGTTATGCGCAGCAAGCTAAAATTAGGCTAAATGCAATACACACATTTATTGCAGACAAAGCATTGCAAAGTGGTAATGTTGAAGAGAGTTTAATTGAATATCAAAAAGCGTTGGAGTTTTTCTCATCAAATGTGAAGGCGAGTTTTAATAGAGGAATGATCTTTATTCGTCAAAAGAAATTTGCTGAAGCGCGAGTGGAATTTGAAGCGGTTGTTCGTAATGACCCAAAAAATCTCCGAGGTAGAATTAATTTAGGGAATATATATGAGCAATTGGGTTTGCTAACAAAGGCTGCTGAACAATATGAAATAATTATGGATATAGATAAGGACGATAAAACGCAAGAAGGCAGATTCGCAAGAAGTAAATGGAAAATTACAAAAGCAAGGGGTCTTTGGGCAGATAAGAAGCTTTCTGAAGCGGAAGCTGTTTTTGAAGATATTACCAAAGAAAATCCCAACAATTTTCAGGCCTTTGCATTTTTAGGTATCTTGCAATCCAGTAAAGGAAAGTTAAGAGAAGCAGCTAAGTCGTATCAGCGAGTTTTGAATTTGCGTCCTGCAAATTATGCAGTGAAAGTTTTGTTAGGTAAGGTTTATGAACAGTTAAGATTAGATTCTCTGGCAGCGAATGAATATCGTAGTGTCATATTTTCTGGCGGCGCAATTCCACAGGTTGCGGAGGCAGAAGCTAGGTTGGCAGCAGTTGAAAGTCGGTTGAGTGGTTTTTCCAATACATTAAGTTATCAATTTAATTATGATAGCAATTTAAATGCGAATGATCAGGATCCAATAAGTGAAGTGAGATCTGACTTGGCATTGAGTTTTATATATGCCTTAAAAGCGAAAGATGATTTAAGCTTTAATATTAATTGGAGTCCAACTTATTCTGCATTTCATTTTAATCAAAATGATTATTTTCGGTCAGTAATTGGTTCTTCAGTTAATTATGGCCCACCTGAAAAAAATTGGAATTTGATTTTTAGTCGCCAAGACCAGGATAGGTTAGTTAGTGAAGAAAAATTGAGTGATTTGACATCACTTTCATTTGGCCAATCCAGAAAGTTATTTTTAAGCCCTATATTAAACCTTACTCCCGAAGGATTTGAAGGAGAAAAAATAGCAAGTCTTGTTTCGGCAAATTTAAGTTTTCGTTATATTCAATCCTTTGGAAATATTAAAATCAATTCGTTAACGACATCTTTTTCATTGTCTTTAAATCAAACATTACGATGGGGATTGCAAACTAATTTAAGTTATGTGCTATCGGTATACCGAAATTTAAAGTTTTTTGAATCCATCGATGAAAGAGCTACTGATATTAGAGTTAATGAAGATGGGAGTGAGGATGTTGTCAGTGTTGAAAAAATCGTATTATATAATTCGGATGATTATGAAAACAATTCCCACACCGGCAGGATTAGCGTATTAAAAGTGCTGAGCCCTGGTTTGGTGGCAAGTCTAGGGTTGATTGGAACGTTTACTGGGTATACAAATGTTGATACTGGTTCAGAAGCTGTTAACAAAACTGAAAAAAGATTAAACTTTTCTGTTGTGCTGATGCCAAGTATTAGTTATTCCTTCTTTAAAGATTTGCGCTTTGTCGTTTCCGGCAATTTACAAAAGAATTTTTCAAGCTTAGGGACTGGTTTAAGTCTTGATAGTGAAACTACAATTGCGTCATTTCAAAGTACATCTTTGGGTAGTTATCAGCGATATAGTATTGAGGGTGGTTTTGTCATGAATTTTTAGGACTTTGAAATGTTATGTATGTATTGTTTATTAGTCACGTATTGCTCTGAACGCAGAAATTGACCAATATAGTGTGGCGAGCGCAAATCCAAAGGTAACAAAAAATCCAATATAAAAATCTCCCAAATTAGGTGTGGGTGATAGTGCAGCACGTACTGCATCAACTGCGTATTCAATCGGATTGATTAAAGATAAGGTATGAATCCACCCTGGCATGAATTGTTGCGGTACCATGGCAGAAGAAAAAAACATCAACGGTAACGTCATCAGATTGCCAAGTATTACCAATGGTTCTTCACGCTGTAACATCATAGCAAGGCCATTTGATAAACTTGCAAAAGCAATTCCTAGGAATAAGATTACTAGCATTGCTAAAAACAAATATATTGGATTGTAATTAGTTGATGCACCCATAATCCATGCAGCGACTAATACAATTAGGGCTTGGATAACGACTTGCGCTGCAGAGTGAATCACACGACTTAGAACAATTGATGTGCGTGATGCGGGAGAAACTAACATTTTGTCAACTGTTCCAGCACTAATTTCTCTCAACAAACTCACGCCTGCCCAAGATGAGCCAAATAGCACTGTCATTATTAAAACGCCTGGTACAAAATAATCGATATAGGTGTTGGTTGGAAAGTTTGGTAAATTCGCAAAATATTTAAAAAGCGAACCAAAAATAATTAACCACAATAACGGCTGAATAAGTGAGAATAACGACCATAAAGGCATTCGCATCGAAATTTTCATGTACTTGTTAAATAAGTACCATGTGTCAGCGATCATACTTTAATTTCCTGTGTTAAATAAAAAGTGGAGACGACTAATTTTTATTGTTGGGCCATTGGGATTTTTCGTCCCAGGATTGTTGTCCATCTTTTTGCCATTCTTTGTTTTCTGGCCAATTATTATCTGACTCTGCGTGATTTTCTGTATTGTTATCTTTGGGCCATTGATTTTCATTGTTCCATTCTGTTGTGTCTTCTTTTGGCCATTGTTCATTAGAATTTTTATTGTCTTTTTCAGTGAGCTTAGTTTCCGAGCTTGAGTCGACTTCGTTTTCTGATGGCCATTTTTTTGCCCACTTGCTGTTATTACCCTTGCCGGCCCATTTTTCCCACCATTGTGGTCCTTGATCTTCTTGAGTTGAATCAATACTACTCCCAGTTTGCTGAATAAATACATCGTCAAGTGTTGGGTGTGAGAACGCGACATTTTGAACTTTTTCGTTAACTGAATGGCAATGGTCAATAAGCGGGGGAATAGAGGTTGCACCATTTGAAACATATAAATGTAGTTTGTCCATTTCCCATTTCACATCCTTCACAAAGGGCAGCTTTTTAAGTTGGTTCGACAGGTCTTGTTTGTTTTCTGGGGCGTCAAATTGTAAGGAGACAACATCTCCACAAATCTGGTTTTTTAACTCTTCCGGATTGCCAGCTATTTTAATTTTACCGTTATTAATGATTGCTACGCGATGAGAGAGTTTATCTGCTTCTTCTAAGTAATGGGTTGTTAAAAGAATAGTTAGGCCGAGTTCGGTATTTAATTTCTCAATGTATTCCCAGAGGCTTTTTCTACTTTGGGTGTCAAGACCAAGCGTGGGTTCATCAAGAAATAATATTTTTGGACGGTGTATTAATGCGGTAGCAATATCCAATTTTCTGCGCATCCCACCTGAGTAACTGGAAACTAAATTATCTAGTGCTTCATTTAATGAAAAATATTCGCTTAATTCATCAATTCGCGTCGTAATATCTTTTTTTGTCATGCGATAAAGGTGGCCTTGTAACACCAAATTCTCTCGACCAGTAAGAAAGTAATCCACCCCCGTTTCTTGCGCAACGTAACCGATGGATTGCCGAACTTTATCGGGATGGGTATCCACATTAAATCCTGCTACTGTGACCTCACCTTCATCAAATCCGCTTAATGTTGTCAGAATTTTAATCGCCGAGCTTTTTCCCGCGCCATTTGGTCCGAGTAAAGCAAAAATTTCACTTTCGTCAATTTGGATGCTTAATTGATCAAGTGCTTGAGTGCCTGATCGATAGACTTTGGTCAAGTTGTTAACACGTATCATTGATATTGGGCTCGTTTTTTATCTGTAAAAGCGATATTTAAGTCGTAAAATTTTGTTTTGTTGATTACTGCTTAATATAAATGGAGTAGATAAGTTGATGGCGAGGCTAATCTACCATGGTTATAAACGATATTAAAACGAATTAATTGATTTTGCACTTTCTGTGATCAGGGGTCTATTTTTCAATTATTAGCAATCTTGATGATTTACTTTAGATTATTTGACAGGGTGGGCTTGGTTCCGTAAATTACATTTTAAAGATTTGGCAATATCAGTACCTAATTTATTTGATTTTTGAAACAATATTAACCATATACAAGTGTTTTTACGGGATTTGTTAATGAGAGAAATTTGGCGACTTAAGAGACCAGCGGAATACGGCAATAAGCTGTCTATCTTTTCTGCCATTTTTTTCATTAGTATGTTTATGATGCTGAGTTACAATATTGGTTATGCTGATGGCTGGTTACCTGGTACAGGGACGGGTGATATTTCCAAGGCAGACAATGAAATTAAAAATAATACTTTGTCAGGAGATGGATTAAGAATCGGTGGTATTGCAAATACTCGGCATAATTTAACCATGTCCTATAACAATGCAAATGGCGTAATGAACCGTTTCAGAAATAATTATTACGAGATTTGTGTATATTGCCACACACCTCACGGTGCCAATTCTACCGCAGCTGCACCATTATGGAATCGAACTATTACACAGCGAAATTATGTTTTGTATAACCAAGATCGAAGTACTTCAAGTAATACTTTTTTTGAACCAACCGCATTAGATCTAAATTATTCTCAACCGGGACCGAACTCGTTAACCTGTTTGTCTTGCCACGATGGTGCGACAGCGATCGATTCTATTATTAATATGCCCACACAACTTTCGGGAGAATTTCGTGCTGGTTATTCTAAAAGCCAAGAAAAAGAAGTGGATTCTGATTTTTTAGATAAATGGTCTGGAAACCAATTAGGAATGGGATCACCCGGTGATCCTGGTAGTGAGGATGTCGACGGACGTGGACATGCCGGTTTTAATTCAGCGGGTAGTTTTTGTCTTTCTTGTCATAATGCAACAACAAATAATTTAGGACCTGATTTTACGCTTTTTGTCATTGGTGATCGTTACAGTGCACGAAACGATGCTACTGGTGAGTTAGCTCAGCAAACCAATTACCTTGCTGATGATCATCCAATTGGTGTCCGTTATCCGACAGATTTTGGGCCTGAAGTTGATTATAGGGAGCCTGATGTCAAAACAGCTAAAATTGCTTATTTTGATAATAATGCAAACGGGCATGCTGACCCTGAAGAAGTCCGTTTGTATGACACCGGAGATGGATATGAAGTTGAATGTGGCTCCTGCCATGATCCCCATGGCGTAAAAGTTACGACTGAACAGAACAATGCAATTACACCAAGTTTCCTAAGAGTGGGAGTATGGGATGACGGTCAGAGATCGAATTTCAATACTCAAGCGACATCTCGTTCAAATCCAGGTAGTAGTTTATGCCTTACATGTCACGTTAAGTAGTTAGTGGTTAACAATATCTATTTTCATTGATTACAGACACTGCATTTTGGATCTTTTTTCAATTTTAATTCTCTCCACTCCATTGTGAGTGCGTCAAACATAATTAGTCTACCACATAGGTCTGTGCCTAAATCTGTCAGAACTTTTAGCGCTTCTGTGGCTTGAAGTGATCCAATTACGCCAACCACAGGTGCTAAAACGCCACTTTCAGAGCATCTTTCATTGAGTTCACCACCATCTTGATATAGGCAGTGGTAACAAGGACTGTTTTCTTTATCCGCACGAAAAACTGTAATTTGTCCTTCAAATCGAATTACTGAACCAGATACAAGCGGTGTTTTTTCTTCAACGCATAATCTATTAAGAAGGAATCGCGATTCAAAATTGTCAGTTGTGTCGAGCACAACATCGGCTAATTTTACTTGTTCTCTAAGTTCCGTTTCTTCTAGTTTTTTATCAAAAGTTGAAACTTCGATTGTTGGATTAAGTGTGGTGAGTCGATTCTTGGCAGATTCCACCTTCGATCGACCAACATCGTTAGTGCCATGAAGAATTTGTCGCTGTAGATTACTTAATTCGATATGGTCGAAATCTACAATCGTAATATGGCCAACGCCGCTACTTGCCAAATACATCGCGACAGGCGAGCCCAAGCCGCCTGCTCCCATAATTAAAGCCCGGGATTCCGTGATTTTTAATTGACCCTCATAGTCCAATTGAGTGAGCATTATATGACGGTTGTATCGTTTTAGAATTTCGTTATCCATTTGATCACCTATTTCTATTAGTCTGATGCATGTGTCCAAGTATAAGACACAACCGAGTCTAACGGCATTCTTCCATCATCTTCCCAGCCACCAATTAAATATATCGTATTGTCGATTCTAGCTACGCCCATAGCAGCACGAGGTGATGGCATGTCTGGTAATCGATCCCACTCACTCGTTGTTGTTGAATAAACAGCAGATCGATCATGGATGTTATCCGTGCTATATCCGCCGAAAAAGAAAAAATTGTCGGACTCTTGACACATTCCATGTCCAGCGGCTGGCCAAGGTAACTTTAGTGTTTCACTTTCTGACCATGTCTTTTTCTCTGTGTCGTAACATTCAAAGAAATCAAAATTATTAAAACCTTCTGGCCGAAACGCAACACCACCATTTGTCAGAATATTGTTGCCTTGTATTACAGCTGATGCTGCAAATCGTGGTGTGGGTAATGCGGGTATTTCTTCCCATTTTTCTTCGCCCGGAGACCAGCGTTCGCTGAAGTTGAATCCGGGATCTGTTTTTGGTCCCCCTAGACAAGCGTCAGGGTGGTGGCCGCCAAATATGTAAATATGATTTTCGTGGAGAGCAGCAGCAGGGTAGTCGTGGGGCTGAAGCATATCCGGTCCTTGAGTCCAACTATCAGTATTGGGGTCATAGATCTCTACTGTTTTTAAAAACTGGAAATTGCCATCGGGTTTTTTGTATCCTCCGCCTACGATATAGATTTTATCGTTTATGAGAAACCCAGCGGTGCCAGATCGTTTGGTGGGCATATTTTTGAGTTTATCCCATTTGTTCAATTTTGGATCATAGCTTACACAATCATTTAAGCTTAGGAAGTTAGGTCCACCGCCACCAAATACATAAATTTTATCTTTAAAAGCGACTGTTGCGGGATGTGATCGCGCAACGGATAAAGGGCTTAATGTTTTCCATAATCCTTTGAATGCAGACATTTTATATCCTTAAAGTTGTTGTTTTAACCTTGTGATTTCAGGGTTTATTTGTTTATTAGCGCCTATTTTGATACTAAGAGTAAATGATAATTCTATTAAGTCTTGATAATTTATAAATAAGATATTTTTATGAACGACTAAGGAGAAATTAAACTAAGCTAAGTATAAAGCTATGAAACTCAAAGCCAAGTTTTCGGTTTAGATTTTATAATAAAATATAATAGGGTTGTTGTTTACGTGGGGTATGGTTTCAGTGTAGTCGTGTCTAAGTTTTGTTCTTTAGTATTGCGGCATAATAAAGCATAACCATCATTGCTAACGTTAAAATTCATGTTTTATATCAATTCATCATCGCTAAGTAGTGATTTTATAATGAGAATTGCATAGAAAATTGAATCAATACATGGGATAATTTTAAAGTAAGTTCGCGTTTCTGATACAAGTCATTACCAGATTTTATTGGTTGTTATTTTTTCGGCTAATTTCAGCTTGTTAACACCGAAGCTTTACGATAGGGTAATACATTAGGGGAATGCTGGGTTATTTAATGGATTACGACTTCGTCACATTGGTTACCAGATAATTAGTGTGAGCCAAGAGACTGAGTAAAAGAATTCGGGGGTGAATAAGTGCTAATGAACGAGAATGTCGAAAATGATAAAAGGTATGCGACAGTACTTTCTAAGGAGAAGAATGCTTCGTCACCCTCGTCAACTGTGAATGAATATGCTCCACTGCAAGATACCTATGGTCGAACCTTTGATTACGTTCGAATTGCGGTAACTGAAAAATGCAATTTACGCTGTACATACTGCATGCCTGAAGAAGGAGTAGACTTTAAGAATGGCGAGCAAATCTTATCAACCGAAGAAATCTCTCGAGTTATCAATGTTCTTGCTAGAATGGGTACTAAAAAGGTTCGGTTTACAGGTGGGGAACCTTTAGTACGAAAAGATATTGTTAAACTGGTTGAAGCTGCAGTAAACACTCAAGGTATACAAACAGTTCACCTTACAACAAATGGGATAATTTTCCCGAAATATGCAAAAGACTTAAGGGAAGCGGGACTAACGGGAGTGAATATTAGTCTAGACACATTTAACAAAGAAAAATTTCTCAAGATTACAAGAAGAAAAGGTGAAGACAAAGTATTAGAAAGTATACGTATTGCACAAGAGCTTGGATTTCCCAGAGTTAAAGTTAATACGGTTGTGATGCGCGGTTTTAATGATGAAGAATTGGATGCGTTTTGTGAATTAACAAAAGATAATGAAATAACGGTGCGTTTTATCGAATTTATGCCGTTTGATGCTCATCAAATTTGGGAAACAGGAGAGCATTTTCTAAGTGCAGAGACAATGATTCGCCATCTGAAAAAGAAATATCCCAATATACAATTGGCTTCAGGAACACGTACCGAACATCACATTTTTCATGTGCCAGGATATAAGGGCAAAATTGCAATTATTCCCGCTTTTACTCGTAGTCTTTGTGGAAACTGTTCCAGAATTAGATTGACTGCTGATGGTGGTATTCGTAATTGTTTGTATTCAGATCAAGAATTCACTTTACTTGATATGTTAAGAAACAATTGTACAGATGATGAAATCGCAGGAAAATTTCGACGTGCGTTTAAAGAAAAATCCCGAGATGGTTTTGAGTCAAGAAAAAAAGCTGCTGTAAAAGAATCTACTATTAAATTTTCCGGCAGAAGCAGCATGACTCAAATCGGTGGTTAACGAGTATTAAAAATACTATTGTGTTTTGTGATTTACCCTCATTTCTACTTACAAATGTTCAATTGATATCTGATTTTAATAACTCAGATATCAATGTCTTCTAAAAATTCCGAAAAAGAGATGTGAATAAATGGACAGTAAACTAACTCATTTTAATGCCTCTGGCGAAGCTCACATGGTTGATGTTGGAGAGAAAAGAATAACTGAACGGGAAGCCGTTACAGAAGGGCGCATTTTTATGGATGCTGAAACATTAAAACTAATAATGGAAGGTAATCATAAAAAAGGTGATGTTTTAGGCATTGCTCGTGTTGCTGGAATTATGGGAGCTAAGAAAACGTCTGACATCGTTCCGTTATGTCATCCCTTATTAATTACAAATGTAGAGTTAGATCTAACGCCAGAACCTGATAATAACTCTGTGTACTGTGCTTGTAGTGTTCGATGTAATGGTCAAACCGGTGTTGAAATGGAAGCACTATGTGCTGTTCAAATTGCACTATTAACAATTTATGATATGTGTAAAGCGGTTGATCGAGGTATGATTATTTCTGACGTAGGTTTACTGAAAAAGTCAGGTGGTAAATCTGGAACTTGGTTACGTGATCAGGCTTGAATATAAAATATTTTAAGAGGAAGAATTATGAAAATAGCGATTAAATATTTTGCGAGCATGAGAGATAGTATGGGTAAATCAGATGAATCTGTGGACTTAGATAGTAATGCAACAGTTGAAGATTTGTGGGGCAAAGTTAGTGAAAACTCGTTACCTGACAATACATTGATTGCAGTAAATATGGAATATACTAACATTGGGCATGTGTTAAAAGATGGCGATGAAGTTGCTTTTTTTCCTCCGGTAACTGGCGGGTAGAGCAGTATGGACGTTATTATTTTAGATTCTGAGTTTGATCCCTGGGCGTCAGTTGCAGAATATCAAAACAAACATATTCCAGAAGGAAAACACGGAGCCTCAGTTACATTTATAGGAAGCATGCGCGATTTTAACGATGGCGTAAACGAGCTTTCTACAATGTATTTAGATCATTATCCGGGTATGACCGAAAAGCATATAAAAGACGTTTGCAACGACGCATTGAAGAAATGGGATGTTATTGATGCCTTGGTGGTACATCGTGTCGGATATATAAAACCAAATGACTCTATTGTTCTTGTAGCAGTTTGGTCAGAGCACCGTGCAATGGCATTTGATGCTTGTCGATTTATTATTAATGATTTAAAGCACAGGGCTCCCTTCTGGAAGAAAGAAGCGAACAAAAATGGCGAAAGATGGGTGGAAGGTAATACAGTTGATAGTACTGCAGATGTTCATTCGTTAGAAGTTGCAAAATCTAAAAATGTAATTTGATAGTTGCAAGTTAGAGTTTATTAAATATCAAATAATTTACTTCTTAAGCCAAATAAGTATTCGATTGTTTTCTGGCATCTCGATATCTTCTTTAAACTCCAGGTTATTTTTTTCGGCTACAGAATTTAAGTTTTCAAAGTTTTTAATTCCACTTAGTGGATCTCTGTTTTTCAACCATAAATCAAAGTTTTCATTGCTCTTGCTAGTATAATTGTTCCCATAATTAAATGGGCCATAAACACAAAGCTTGTTTGATTTAACTAAGCATTGGTTTACTCCTTTGAAAAAATAATCCACCTCAATATCATTCATGATGTGCAAGGAATTGGCACTAAAAATACCATCGTAAGTTGATTCAGGCCACTCATTAGTAACATCTAATTCAATAGGTGTTTTGAGATTTGATAATCCCGCCTCATTAATCCATGCATTTAATCCAACTAAATTTTCAATTTTATCGCTCGTTTGCCAAGTGATAGCAGGCAATTGCTCTGCGAAATAAACGGCATGTTGGCCGGTTCCGCTGCCAATTTCCAAAAGGTTTCTACAGTTTTTGAATTCAATTTCGATAATCGAAAAAATGGCATATTTGTTTTGTTCGCAAGCATCAGAGTATGGTTTCATATGTAAATTATCTAGATTTAAAAAGGTTATGGCGATAGTTGAAGTAAATTAAGGAAATAAGCAACATGATTATACTGAATGAACTAATCGGAAATCGAATAAAGAAAACTATTGGTTCTAATTCTAACCTTACCAGAAATCGTAGAAACTCATGTTTTGCGATCAGTTTTGCCACAGGAGGCGAGTATAGATAATATTTTTTAACGATAATTTTACCAAGTGAGTATTTTAATAAGATGGAATCTCTGAAATTTCGTAAATGAGAGATTTTTTCATCCAGTGGTGAGCCGTAAGCTGCAGTTGCGATAAAGCAGTTCGGATTGCTTTCTGATGGAGTAAGACCTTCACCTGAAACTAGAATATCAATTTTACTTAATCCAATTGCGTTGGACGAAATAGTTAAAATTGAAGATGCTATATGCTGCGAACTAGGTGTGAAGTTTATAATGATAATGCAGGATTCAGCAGGTGCTATATTTCTTTGTGAGCATTGGTCGACACCTATTTCAAATTCACTAGGGTTTGTTCCTGGATTTGGTAATAAATCCAGTGATTCAATTATTAAATTTTCGCTTCCTGTGTTTGTAATGACAATGCTTTTTTCGGAAGCGTCTGCTGAAATAAACTCACTCTCAAATACTAATTTGGTTGGTTCAATCTTAATATCAGGGAAAATAATAGGGCCTTTAACAGGCCACACATATGCAAAAGAGGATTTTTCCTGCTGAGAAATTAATTTTCCGCTTTCAAAGTTTACCGCCCATGCAAATGATTCTGTCAAAGAATTAGCGGATGTTGACGACCAAAATGGTAGATTCGTTTGGATTTGAAATGGATGATTAGGAGTGATTGAAGGTGAAAATGATCCAAAATCAATTAGACTTTTTAGTTCGAAAATGTTTGGTAACCGCCACTCATCCAAATTAATTTCGTCTGTGGTGGGATTGAAGGATTCGCAATTGTTAATAAATTGGGCAATTCCAAAATTATTTTTCACGCTAAGATTTGCATTATTCCAAGAACTTCCAGTAGGTGCACTGCAGCCAGTGTCTTTTAACCAAACTAATCCCGTCAACTTATCTAGTACAGTACCATTTGCTAAAGCTGAAAGAGGATTGATTATTTCAATATATCTCGGGTCCGGTATTGGAACTCCAGCGCGAAGACTACCGTCATCATTTTCGGAGTAGCTTTCAAATTGTCCTGTTACTGGAAGTTTTAATTCTTCTGTGTTTCGAACAGCGGGGAAAATGAATGGCAGTACTGTAGAGCTGTTTTTGTCTAAGGGTTCAAAGGTAGAGTTTGTTAAATCCAGAGCCCATGCGAGATTCGTGTCACCTGCATATGTAGTAGAGGTCCAGATAAATCCATCAACCAAGCGAATTTCTGAAAAAGTTCCAGATTGATCTCCAGGAATAAATAACCATTCAACTATAGATTGGTTGGATAACCCTGATCGTACTAAACTGCTAAGTTCATTTATATTAGGTGTGTGCCAATCATTATAAGTATTTTTATATTCGCTGCAATTTGTAATTAAGGATTTGTTGTTTAGAGTTTCCGTAAATTTAAATATTAAATTCCAGTTTGATGTGCGCGCGCCAGAGATTATATTACTTGCGCACTGAGTATCTTTGATCCACATTAATTTTGTTAAATTGTCTGTAATAGTTCCATCGTTATTGTCGGTAAAACGAGGTATTGGCCAATCTTCACCAATTCTTGTATCTCCATCGTCACCAGCAATGAAGCTATTTGTCTGCCCAGTTTGCGGTATTTTTATTTCGGAATAAGCTAAAGATGGAAAATGTGTAAATAAGAGAAAAAAGATGACATTAAGTTTGAGTTGCATCGAAGCATATGCATGAGGAAGATTAGTCACGTGTAATTTTTTCTGGCTTTGAAGAAAGAGAATGTTGCCAATCTCTTTCCTCTTTTAAATTCCAATCGTAATAATTTACAGAATAGACCAGATTATCAGACTCTCTAAAATTTAATGTGATAATAGTTGAGTTATCATCCCATTTGATTGCCGAGGTGCCGTTAGAATGGCGAATTTCCTGCCCTGGCCCACCAAAAAGAGATTCGTATTCGCGACGCGCTAAAAAAACATCTTTTGTCACTGAGCCGGTTGTAATCCGATACAGCTTACTTTCATAGAAAAAAAAATCCGCGCCTTCTAGCTGGTCTTCAAAAAATTCATATTTGGATATATGTCGGTTATCTAGGGTAGCCATTTTTTCTTTTTTAATGCAAATTAAGCAATGATTAGGAGTCACACCAGTCAAGGAAATGAATTCACTTTCTAACATGCCAAGCGTAAATGGTTCAAAGTCTCGAGGTAATTGGGAGTAACCGCCAGCAAAGCAAACGGATGTCATTAATGATAGAATGTAAAACAAGATTAAACGAAGCACTGTAAGCCTATTCAAATTTGTAAATATCTGACTGCTACTTAATTTATAGGGTTAATCTATGAAAAATCGGTTGAATTACAGTATTTTGTAAATAATGCCTTAAAGCGGACTGAATCAGTAACGTGGGTAATTTTTGTTAGGATGACGATTTTAGCCACTGAGCGACAGATTTAGCATAATAAGTTAAAATCCCATTTGCACCAGCGCGTTTCATTGATATCAACGCTTCTGTGACAACATCTTTTTCTTCTAGCCAACCATTTTGTGATGCAGCCTTTAACATCGCATACTCACCACTAACTTGATAAACATAAGTTGGTACACCATAGGTTTCTTTAATTCTACGAACGATATCAAGGTAAGGTAGCCCCGGTTTTATCATTACCATATCTGCTCCCTCTTGAAGGTCAAGAGCGACTTCTGAGAGCGCTTCGTCGCTATTCGCGGGATCCATTTGGTACGTATATTTATTTCCAGCACCAAGATTGGCAGACGATCCAACAGCATCTCGAAACGGTCCGTAATAACTTGAAGCATATTTAGCTGAATAAGCAAGAATGCGTGTGTGTCGATGCCCTTCATCTTCTAAGGTTTCTCGGATAGCACCAATTCTGCCATCCATCATGTCAGATGGAGCAACGACATCTGCACCTGCTTCTGCGTGAGAGATAGCTTGTTTCATCAAGACTTCAACGGTTTCATCATTCATAACATAGCCGTTTTCGTCAATTAGGCCATCCTGACCATGTGTTGTAAATGGATCAAGTGCGACGTCGGTAATAACACCCAATTCAGGGAATGCATCTTTCAGTGCGCGTACGGCTCGCTGAGCAAGACCATTGGGATTATATGCTTCTCTTGCGTCTTCTGTTTTGCAATCAGCTGGTGTGACTGGGAATAACGCAACTGCAGGGATAGAAAGGTCCATTAACTGCTTTGCTTCTATGAGCAGTTCATCAATGCTTACGCGTTCAACATCTGGCATAGAAGGGATATTTTCTCGTTGTTTTGAACCTTCTAGGATAAACATTGGATAAATTAGATCATCCGTGGTGAGAACGTTTTCCCGCATTAATCTTCGACTAAAATTATCGCGACGCATGCGTCGCATTCGTGTCATTGGAAAACTGCCGGATGGTGCCACCATTTTAACTCCTAAATTCTATGCGCGTTTTAATGGAGTTCTATCAATTGTGCGGCAAATTGCGTTGAAAATATCGTCGACTTCTTTCATGCCGTCAAATTGAAAGAGTATATTTTTTTTACGATAGAATTGTATCAAGGGAGTAGTTTGATTTGCAAAAATGTTCAATCGTTTTTGAATAGTTTCTGCGGTGTCGTCAGCTCGGTGTATTAGTGGTCCATCACATCGGTCACACTGGCCTTCAACATCGGGTGGATTGGAAAATATATTGTACATTTGTCCACAATCTTTGCAGGTTCGCCGACCTGTTGCACGTTGTGTCAAAATATCGTTTTCAACATCGATGTAAATTACGCCATCAAGGTGCCAATGTAATTCATCGAGCATTTTATCAAGCGATTCGGCTTGTGCTAGGTTTCGTGGGTACCCGTCAAGTATAAAGCCAAATTTTGTATCTTTTTGGCTTAATCTTGTTTTTATTATGCTCAATACCAAATCGTCTGGTACCAATTGGCCTTTATCAATGAGCGCCTTTGCTTCTAACCCTAACTTCGAGCCCTTTGCGGCAGCGTCTCTTAATAAGTCACCGGTTGATATTTGAGGAATATTATATTTTCTAACTAATTTTTTAGCTTGTGTTCCCTTTCCGGAACCAGGCGCACCAAGTAAAATGATGTTCATGTAATTAACCAACTATTTAGTTTGAGATATATCAAGATAAAAGCGGGATATTGCTTGCTATTTCCTTGATACATGAATCTAATGCATTCCAATTATTTTGGGTGCACAATAATTAACAACCTACATTTTTGCGAGCGGGATAATAGTATAAATGTATGTCGATGTAACCTTTTAAGTGCAAGGACTGGGCTGTTTTCTAATATAATTTGACTCTAGTAGTAAATAAAATACGTCATAAGTTATATTTTACCTATGTAAAAATTCTATTATAATGCCTTCACCGTGAAAATATACTGTAAAATTGTTTGTTAGCTGATAAATTATTCAAATGGGAGTTTGTAAATGAGCCTAAACGATGTTCCTGCCGGGATTGACGTGCCCAATGACGTAAATGTCATTATAGAAATACCTGCACTCAGTGAGCCCGTCAAATACGAAATTGACAAAGCTACCGGCGCATTGTTTGTTGATCGCTTTATTGGCACAGCGATGCATTATCCTTGTAACTATGGATATATCCCTCAGACTTTAGGTGACGATGGCGATCCTGTGGATGTGCTAGTTGTTACCCCGATTCCTTTACGTGCTGCGTCAGTTATTAGAAGCCGATTAGTCGGTGTGTTGGATATGGTGGACGAATCAGGTCGTGATGAAAAGCTAATAGCGGTCCCTGTTAGTAAAATGACAAGCGTGTATGATAACGTGAAAGAGGCAACTGATTTACCTAAGAGTTTGTTGAATCAAATAAAACATTTTTTTGAGCATTATAAAGACTTGGAAGAAGGTAAATGGGTAAAAGTGGAAAGTTGGGGTGATGCTAAAAAAGCACGAGAAGTTGCCCTAACTGGTATAAAAAATTTCAAATAAATATAGTTAAGCTAGGTGTCTGAAAAGCAAAATCCTCTCCCTTTTTGGGAGATAACACCATTTGATGAAATGACAAGCGGTGAGTGGGAGTCGTTGTGTGATGGGTGTGCACGTTGCTGTATTCAAAAACTTGAAGATATTGATTCCGGAGACTTATATTACACGCAAATAGTATGTGATTTGTTAGATCTAGAAACCTGTCAATGCTCCCAATATCCTCAGCGGAGCAAACTTGTACCGACCTGCATCACTCTAACTCCGAAAGAAATCCACAAAATTGACTGGATGCCAAACACTTGCGCCTATCGATTAATTCGAGATAAACAACCATTACCTGACTGGCATCCGTTAATGTCGAAAAATTCTAATTCAGTAATCGATGCTGGAATATCCGTGAAGGGAAAAGTGATTCATGAGTCTCAAGTTGATGAGGCGCTTTGGGTTGATTACATTACCGAAAAATTTCTAAAAGAATAATGCTTCAGTATCAAACGAAATGCTCTAAATAACTTTAGAAAATCGATTTGGTTCAGACTTGTTAAGATAAAAATCAAACACCATACAAATGTTTCTTATCAATAATCTACCTTTGGCTAGAACCTGAATGCCATGTTGGTCAATTGATATGAGGCCATCATCACGCATGAATTTAAGATTATCCAATTCTTGTGAAAAATATTCAGAAAATTGTATATTAAATTTTGTTTCAATGTCGTTAAATTGCAATCCAAAATGACAAATCAATTGGCTTATTACTGCTCGACGCAATAAGTCGTCGGCATTTAATTCAACGCCACGAAAAATGGGTAATTCCTCTTTATCGATTGATTCATAATACGATTCTATGGTTTTAAAATTTTGACTATAAGAATTTGCAACAGAGCCAATGGATGTGATCCCCATTGCAATTAAGTCACAGTCAGCGTGAGTTGAATAACCTTGAAAATTACGATACAAGGTTTTATTTTGTTGGGCTATAGCAAGTTCATCATTTGGTTTGGCAAAATGATCCATGCCAATGTATATATATCCAGCTTCACTTAATTTATCTAAACAAACTTTTAAAATTTCGAGTTTTTCTGCAGAGCTTGGTAGATCGTTTTCGTTAATGCGTCGCTGTGGTTTGAACATTTTTGGCAAATGAGCATAATTGAAAATAGATAGGCGATCGGGTGAGGCATCAATGACTTTATCTAGAGTTTTGGAAAAACGATCTACATTTTGAAAAGGTAATCCATAAATCAAATCTAAACTTATTGATTTGAAATTGAATTCTCTCGCTGCATTTATAACAGTTAATGTTTGCTCTTCTGATTGGATTCGATTTACTGCTTTTTGTACAGTTGGATCGAAATCTTGTACACCTAAGCTTACTCGATTAAAACCTAAATTTCGCAATAAAGAAACGCCACTTCTATCGATTTCTCTTGGATCTAATTCAATAGAATATTCACCTGAGTCATCATCATGTAATGCAAAAAACTTTCGAGTGGTGTCCATTAACTCTTGCATTTCATTATGATTTATAAAGGTAGGTGTCCCACCACCCCAGTGTAATTGATCAACCATACGATTATCGTCAAACAATTTGGCTTGCATTTCAATTTCTTTAAATACACGCTGTAGATATGGCGCGGCTTTACTTCTATTCTTAGTGACGACTTTGTTGCAGCCACAGTAGAAACAGACTGTGTCGCAAAATGGAATATGAAAATACAAAGATAATGGTTTTGGTTTATCCGCAGCTTGACTCGTTAAATTCGATTTCTCACAAAATGACTTATACTGTTCAGTAGAAAAGTTTTCATCAAATTGGATTGCTGTCGGATACGACGTATATCGTGGTCCCGCTTTGTCATATCGTTTTATTAATTCTTCGTCAAATTGCAGGGATTGATTCATTCTAGATACCCTAGTAAATTAATTTGTTATACAGTTGATGTAATAATAGATTTAAAGCAAAGTATACTTAATTGTTGATTTAACTGCCATACAAGTCTACTGGAAAATAGCTTATTAAGGGAATTCAAAATGAAGTTGAGTTTTACTAAAATGCAAGGTACAGGAAACGATTTCGTTGTATTAAATGCCTACAGTAGGTCTTTGAACCTATCGGTTGATCAATATCGCTTTTTAGCTAATCGACACTATGGCATTGGTTGTGATCAGATACTTGTAGTGGAAAAAGCACAGCATCGAGATATCGATTTTCGTTACCGAATTTTTAATGCTGATGGTAGCGAAGTGGAGCAATGTGGAAATGGTGCAAGATGCTTTGCGAAATACGTATACAAAAAGGGATTAACCAATAAAAAAGACATTCGAGTTGAGACAAATAGTGGTGTTATTGTTTTGCATATTACGGATGATGAAAAAATTGTAGTTGATATGGGGTCGCCAAATTTTATCCCAGAGCTAATTCCTTTGAATGTTGAGCATCAATCACCCGTATATGAAGTCACTTTGGAAGAATCAAAAATTCAATTTTCCTGTCTGTCTTTGGGTAATCCTCATGCAGTTGTATTGGTTGATGACATTTCGGCTGAAGAAGTAGACAGGATTGGATTGATAATGGGAAAAAGTTCATTATTCCCTAACGGTGTTAATGTTGGATTTATGCAGGTGCTTGATAGTAAGCATCTTTTACTTCGTGTTTTTGAGCGTGGTGTAGGTGAAACGTTGGCCTGCGGTACGGGTGCATGTGCGGCAGTTGTTGCAGGAATTAATATGTCATTGCTGGATAATCACGTGGAAGTAAAGTTGTCTGGAGGTTCATTATTAATTGATTGGGATGGGCAAGATTCCTCAGTTCGACTTGCTGGAGATGCAAAGTTTGTGTTTGAGGGAGAAATAGACATAAATTAAAACCATATGGTTGGGTGAATTTAGTACAGCAAGGCCCATGTAGATGGTTTTTATTGATTTTCTAGATTATACTGTTAATTGGTATGAAATTCTAAGGTAATTAGTCTGGCTAAGTTCGTGTATTTAATGCTCGATAGAGGATTTTTTAACAACTAACGACATGCAACGGGACAAGCATATATGACCACTCAGATACAAACCGGTGACACTGAAATTACAGAAATGTGTAGTGCTAAAGATGTTGAAACTTACCTAAGAAATCACCCTGAATTTTTTAAAGACTATAGTGAGTTGTTATCACAGCTTGTTGTACCACACCCCTCCGGTACTGCTGTTTCTTTGATAGAAAGGCAGGTCACCTTGCTCAGGCAGGAAAATAACAAGCTAAGGCATCGGATAAAAGAACTTGTTGAAATTGCTCGAGATAACGAAACATTAATCGCTCGATTGCATGGTGTTAGTGTCGAGCTAGTAAAAGCAAGAAACATAGAAGAATTTTTAGATATTTTAAATAATGAAATTACTGAAAAGTTTTCTGCAAATATAGTCAGTATTAAATTATTCGCACCAGAATTTTCTGCAGATTCTTCTCAAAGAGAGGAAATTGTGTCTGCTAAAGACGAAGGATTGGCAAATTTTGAAAAATTTATTTATCACAAAAAGCCAGTTTGTGGTCGTTTTAATCCACTGCAATTAAATTTTTTATTTGAATCTCAAGCGGATCTCGTTAAATCCATGGCGCTAGTCCCACTTGTGGATGGAGAGACGATTGGAATGGTTGCTATTGCTAGTGATAACGCTGATCATTTTAGAGCAGGAATGAGCACACTATTTTTATCTTCATTAAGTGATATTGCATCCGCGATATTAAAACGATTTCAGTAATTCAATTCCTCTTTCATTATTCATATATCAACTATCGGTTGAATTTTTCCAATTAACAAATAAATTGATTAATGTAGTCGTAATTGACGAAGTTTTGTTAGTTTGAAATTCGACCGATAGATGACCCCAAACCGTAAGTTGAATCTATTTTCCTAGAAAAAGCAGTTGAAAACGATTTATAGCACAAGCTCTTGACCCATTAGCACTTTTAAAAAATGCTCACTTGACCTAAGGGTGAAGCTAAGATTTTTTAAAAGCACTAATGAATCAATTTGACGTGCATGGAGGCACAAATGCAGCAATTACAGGATGTAAAAGCGCTGCCTTGCACTCTAAATTCGTGTTCAACTGCTTTTTCTAGGATTATCGAATTGTAGACGAGGGAAAATTACTCGACTCAGCTCTCAGATAAATTAATATTAAGTTTAGATAAGTAGCCAACTATCATTGCAATTATGGTAAATTGTATCGCGCAGATTCCAGTCGGATCTGTTTAAAAATAACTCGTATAATTGATTTAACTATTGATAAATTCAATTATCAAACTGTTAATTTTGTGAGGATTATTTTGGAACAATATCGCGGTACCACAATATTATCCGTTCGGCGTGGATCTCAAGTTGCAATCGCTGGTGATGGTCAAGTCACCCTCGGTAATACCATAATGAAAGGCAATGCACGAAAAGTACGACGTCTATATCACGACAAAGTTTTGGCAGGATTTGCAGGTGGTACAGCCGACGCATTTACTCTATTTGAGCGTTTTGAAGGAAAATTAGAAAAGCATTCTGGAAATTTAGTTCGCGCAGCAGTTGAATTAGCAAAAGATTGGCGGACCGATAGAATTCTTCGTCGATTAGAAGCACTATTAGCTGTCGCGGATAAAAATGATTCCCTTATAATCACCGGAAATGGTGATGTAATTGAGCCAGAAAAGGATGGACTAATTGCGATCGGGTCTGGCGGTGCATTTGCGCAATCTGCTGCACGAGCATTGTTAGATAACACGGAAATGAGTGCAAAAGAAATTGTCGAAAAAGCATTAGAAATAGCTGGAGACATTTGCATTTATACGAATCGTGAATTGACCATAGAAGTATTAGAAAACTAACACTCATCAAATTTGAATACTGGAAGCAAAATGTCGGAAATGACGCCACGAGAAATCGTACAAGAGTTAGATAAACACATCATAGGACAACAAGAAGCAAAAAGAGCCGTTGCAATCGCATTGCGCAATCGTTGGAGACGGTCGCAATTAAATGATGAATTAAGAACAGAAATAACACCAAAAAATATCTTAATGATAGGTCCAACTGGTGTAGGTAAAACTGAAATTGCGCGACGCCTTGCAAGATTGGCTAATGCACCTTTCATCAAAGTAGAAGCCACCAAATTTACTGAAGTTGGATATGTTGGCCGAGATGTTGAATCGATCATACGAGATTTAACCGACGCAGCAATTAAATTAACCAGAGAAAATGCGAAAAAACATGTTCAATCTCTTGCAGAAGAAGCTGCGGAAGAACGCGTACTGGATATTTTATTGCGGCCAGCAAGAACTGATGAAGTCACTGAAGAGCAATCATCAACTCGCCAGCGCTTTAGAAAAATGTTGCGAGAAAAAAAATTAGACGATAAAGAAGTTGAAATTGAATTACGTGAACAAATTGGAGTAGAAATTGTTACACCTCCAGGAATGGAGGATATGAGTTCGCAAATTCAGAATATGTTTCAAAACATGAATTCAGGTCGCACTAAAACTCGAAAGGTAAAAGTAAAAGAAGCCTTGAAGTTACTTTTGGATGAAGAAGCTGCCAAACTAATTAATGATGATGATATTAAACAGGATGCGCTAAATAACGTCGAGCAAAATGGAATTGTATTCTTAGATGAAATGGATAAAATTTGCAAGCGTGCTGAAACAACAGGCGCAGATGTATCTCGTGAAGGCGTACAGCGTGATTTATTGCCTTTGGTAGAAGGGTGTACCGTATCGACCAAACATGGCATGATTAAAACAGATCATATTTTATTTATTGCATCTGGCGCATTTCATTTAGCCAAACCATCGGACTTGGTTCCGGAATTACAAGGGCGTTTGCCAATACGTGTTGAATTAAATGCGTTGGTTACATCCGATTTCATTCGTATTTTGACAGAGCCAAATGCATCTTTGACAGAACAATATATCGCATTAATGAAAACCGAAGGAGTTAGTTTATCATTTGCCGATGATGGAATAGAGCGGATTGCCGAAGTCGCATGGGAAGTGAATGAAACAACAGAAAACATTGGTGCTAGAAGACTGCATACTGTACTTGAGCGACTATTGGAAAAAATTTCCTATGAGGCCTCGGATAGAAATGAAGAATCGATTGTTATTGATCGTGAGTATGTGAATACGCAATTAGAGACATTGGTCAAAGATGAAGATCTGAGTCGCTATATATTATAAGCAATGAGGAAAAATAATGGATGGTCCCAAGCCAACGGAAATAAAGTTACATAAGGAATCAAATGTACTCGAGGTTCACTTTGACAATGGTGAAAAATTTAATTATACCTGCGAATTTCTAAGAGTTAATAGTCCTTCAGCAGAGGTGAGAGGGCATGGACCTGGACAAGAAACATTACAAGTTGGTAAGGAAGATGTCAGCATTGAAAATATTGAGCCAGTAGGAAGTTATGCAATATTACCTACATTTTCTGATGGACATGCAACGGGAATTTTTTCGTGGACCGAGCTTTATAATTTGGGAAAAAACCACGATGAGCTTTGGCAAGATTATTTGGATCGCTTGAAAGTTGCAGGGCATGAACGAAAATCCAAATAAATCCGATATCTAAAGAATAAATCATTCAAATGACAAATAAAGACACAAATTCTGATACAACACATTTTGGTTACTCTCAAGTCCATACAAATGAAAAAGCGGACAAAGTAGCTAATGTGTTTCACTCGGTTGCAAGCAAATATGATGTTATGAATGACTTAATGTCATTTGGTATTCATCGTATTTGGAAGCGAATAGTAATGGAATATGTCAGGCCGAGAGAAGGTCAAAAAATATTGGATCTCGCTGGAGGAACGGGTGACTTGGCGAGTAAAATGTCCCCAAAAGTGGGCCAATCAGGGACAGTTGTATTGTCAGATATTAATGCATCAATGCTTAATGTTGGGCGAGACAGATTAATCGATTTAGGCCTTGTCAGCAATGTTTCTTATGTTCAAGCCAATGCGCAAAGCTTGCCGTTTCCAGATAATTATTTCGATTGCATAACGATTGCATTTGGATTGCGCAATGTGACTTATAAAGACAAAGCATTAGCGTCAATGTATCGTTGTATAAAACCTGGTGGAAAAGTGTTGGTCTTGGAGTTCTCCAAACCAGTATTACCTGGACTAAAGCCAATTTATGATTTTTATTCCTTTAAATTATTACCGAAAATTGGAAAAGTCGTTGCTAATGATGAAAGCAGTTATCAATATTTGTCTGAGTCTATCCGAATGCACCCAGGCCAAGAAGAGTTAAAAGCAATGATGTCAGAAGCTGGGTTTGAGCGATGTGATTTTATTAACATGTCAGGTGGGATAGTTGCAATACATCGAGGATACAAAATTTGACGATGGCTGCATTACGACTTCTTTCCAATTTATTGTGCTATACGACTAATTTTTTAATTGCTCCATTCTTAATTACTGCTAACACAGCTACTACTGTAATTACATACTGGAAGGCGCACACTACAAGCCGCTTTATTGTGAAACCTAAGTTAAATTCCTATGCAGCCTGAATGGAAATGTTGAAATGAATCAGGAATTGCATTTACCCACGCCTGTTGTCTCATTAATGGAAATTAGCATTAATCGGTCTTTAGATTTGGATACCTTTACACGAGATAAAGTATCAACATTAGCGGGTACGATTATCGGAATCGAATTAACAGGATTTGCGATAAAATTTTATTTGGCGCCAATGAGCGATGGTATACAAGTATTGGCCGAAAGTGAAAATACCCCTAACACATGGATACGTGGTACACCTCTATCGTTATTGTCATTGGGGATGACTAAAAATAAAAAGTTATTGTTTGATGGCGACGTAATAATTGAAGGTGATATCGAGCTTGGGCAAAAATTTCAAAAAATTTTACAAAATATTGAGATTGATTGGGAAGAGCCATTATCTGCTATTGTTGGAGATGTGGCGGCTCATCAAATAGGAGAAACTTCTCGACAAATCACAAATTGGGGATTAAACGCGTTAAGCTCATTGATTAGATCTACTTCAGAATATTATCAGGAAGAAACAAGGGATGTTGTAACTTCTACTGAAATTAATCGATTTACTGAAGCTGTGGACACTGTGCGTTCTGATACCGATAGATTAGAAAGTCGATTTTTGCGCCTTAAAAAAGTTATAGAAGAAAAATAAAGATGTTTCCAATTAATCAACTAATCAGGTTGTTTTATATTAATCGAATATTGATGAAGCATGAATTGGATGACTTGATTTTTGCGATTCATTTATTTCGACCCTTACAAGTATTTCAAAAATTATTACCTTGGCGATGGTTTAAAAAGTCTGAAAAGCAAGAGCCATTAGGTGTCAGAATACGTTGTGCATTGCAGGACCTTGGGCCAATTTTTGTTAAGTTCGGGCAGATGCTTTCGACTCGTCCAGATTTACTACCACCCGAAATCGCAAAAGAATTAACGAAATTACAAGACAAGGTTCCACCCTTTCCAGGGGATGTGGCAATAGAGGTAATTGAAAAAGCCTATGGTAAGCCTATCGCTGATATTTTTAATTCATTTGAGTCCGTTCCTCTTGCGTCTGCATCGATTGCTCAAGTCCATGTGGCAAGTTTAAATGATGGAAAAGAAGTCATTGTTAAAGTAGTTCGACCAGATATTATCAAAACAATAAAGCGGGACATCGAATTATTATATGTTTTGGCAAACCTAGCGCAGCGTTATTGGTTAGACGGAAGACGACTACGGCCAGTTGAAGTAGTAAGTGAATATGAAAAAACTATCCTTGATGAATTAGATATGCAGAGGGAGGCAGCATCTGCGACTCAATTAAGGCGAAACTTTCAAGATTCTGATTTGTTGTATATACCTGAAGTTTATTGGCCATACACGCGCAAATCTGTCATGGTTATGGAGAGAATTTATGGTACGCCAATCGGCAATATAAAGACGTTAAGTGAAAAAAATATCAATTTAGAAAAACTATCTGAACAAGGTGTGGAGATATTTTTCACACAAGTTTTTACTCACAATTTCTTTCATGCGGATATGCATCCCGGAAATATTTTTGTCTCGGACTTAGGGCAATATATCGCAGTGGATTTTGGAATTGTTGGTACGCTGAATCCGGAAGATAAGCGCTATTTGGCAGAAAATTTTCTCGCATTCTTTAATCGAGATTATCGCAGAGTTGCAGAGCTTCACGTAGAATCAGAATGGGTACCTGCAGGTACAAGAATAGATGAATTTGAATCGGCAATTCGGTCAGTCTGTGAACCTATTTTTGAAAAACCATTAAAAGAAATATCATTTGGTCAATTGTTGCTTCGTTTGTTTCAAACTGCTCGACGCTTCGATATGGAAGTTCAGCCACAATTGGTGCTACTTCAAAAAACCTTATTAAACATTGAAGGGTTGGGTCGAGAATTAAATCCAGAGTTGGATCTATGGAAAACAGCAAAACCCTTTCTTGAAAGCTGGATGGGTGAACAAATTGGTCTTCGTGCGATGTTTAAAAAGTTAGGTGTAAATGCGCCTTATTGGGTGGAAAAATTACCAGAAATGCCCGGTTTGATTTTTGAAACAATGCAACAATCAAAATTGAATAATCAAATGCAAAAAAAGCGGGATGCTGAAACAAAATTGTTACGTCAAGAAATGCGGCAAATGGCGAAAAGATATTATGCACTAACCGTTGGATTGCTATTTGTACTTGTTAGTACATTATATGTTGGGTTCTCTCAAACTAATGCACTTCATTTAAATGATATTCCATTGATGAGTTGGTTTTTTGGTTTCATTGGAATGATAATTGTTGTTTACGCATGGCCCAAAGAAAAACAAGCGTAAATGGAATAAAGGAAACACTCACCCAGTCCGTTTATCCCTGGCGAGAGGGAAATCAATTCGAATTACACGTCAACGCAGAAGCATTTTATCCTAAAATGATAAATGCGATTGCTAAATCAAAGCAGTATGTTTTTCTCGAGATGTATTTGTTTGAGTCTGGATACATCGCAATTCAATTTATCCAACAATTTGTTCAAGCAGCCCATCGAGGCGTAAAAGTCTGTGTACTATTAGATGCCTTCGGATCAATGAAACTCAATGTCAGTGATAGAAAAAAATTGCGGCAGGGTGGCGTTGAGTTGTGTATTTATAATCCTTTGAAATTTAAGTTTGGTGATGCGCGAAGAAACCTATTTAGAGACCATCGAAAGGTTTTAATAATTGATAATGCAGTCTGTTTTGTTGGTGGTGCAGGTATTTCTGACGTTTTTTTATCACAAAAAAATGGGCAGTTAGGGTGGCGAGATACCATGTTAAATGTTAAAGGAGAATGTGTTAAAGATTGGTGTCAAGTTTTTATGCATACATGGATTTTTTGCAATGGTAACGACATTAAGTTGAATGCAAGTGAATCTCAAATAATTGAAAATGGTACGTCAGGTCGAATAGCATGTTCGTTGGGAATTGGTGGGCAAGGAATTACACGATCACTCGTAAAAAGAATTAGAATTGCCTCTCATCGAGTCTTTATTTCCAGCGCGTATTTTGTTCCGACTCGAAAGGTGAGAAAAGAACTGAAAAAAGCAGCGCTTCGCGGTGTTGATGTAAGATTGTTGGTTCCAGGATTTAAATCTGACCATCCGAGTATTCGTTATCTTTCACATCGTTTTTACTATCGCTTATTAAAAGCGGGAGTCAAAATCTACGAATATCAACCCCGGTTTATGCACCAAAAAGCCATATTGTGTGATGAATGGTTGTCCATTGGTTCGAGTAATATTGATCGTTGGAATTTGCGTTGGAATTTAGAAGTGAATCAGGAAATTGATAATTGGGATTTTTCAAATAAATTGGCGCTTCAATTTGAAGAGGATTTTAAAGAGAGTAAAAATATTATCTACGAGGAATGGATTAATAGAAACTGGTTCTTTAAATTAATGACACATATCTTGGAGAGGTTGGACCTATTTATAGACAAATTTGTTAGATAAATTTATTGTGTTTCATTTTGCTGCTGTTCGTGGATGTAGATATCTGTTGCTGATTTCATATAAGCGGCAATAATTATTTCGACATTATCAATATTCAGGTCTGGTGCTCTTTTGATGCAATGATCAACGTCTTTTAAAGCTGCGGTCAAAAGTGTTTTAGCCGTATCTGATGCAAGTTTGTAGTACATATGTTGCCCTTTTTATGAAATAGAGTGTAGATAAAACATGCTCAATATATGCCAAATTAAAAATGAAGTGAAATCATGAGTGGAATTTTGATGGGGATTGCGATTCGAAACGCAAAAAAATCGCAAATGTTACAGATAAATAATGCACAGGTAACAAAGCAATTTGGTATTGCAAATGATTTTCGTGGAAAGCCAGGCAATCGGCAAGTGACAATTTTATCACACGAAAGTTGGTTAAAAGTTTGTCATGAGTTAAAGCAAGATCTTGATTGGACAACTCGCAGGGCAAATTTGTTTGTTAGAGGTTTGGATTTAAAAAACAGTGTTGGAAAAGAAATAAAAATTGGTGATGTGTTATTGCGAATAACCGGAGAAACAGATCCCTGTTCTAGAATGGATGACAGTTATATGGGGCTTCAAAAATCTTTAGCGTTGAATTGGCGAGGAGGTGTGTGCTGCACTGTTATTGAAGAAGGTGAAATATTTATTAATCAAACAGTAAGTATAAATTAAAAAATTATGACGCAGTTATTTGTAGACGAATATTATATAGAAATAACAAAACAATGGATAAATGAATTTATCATTCAATTTGGGTTGTGCCCATTTGCCGCTACACCTTATTTTCAGAATAAGATTTTATATCAAGTAGAGCAATCTACAAATGAAAAACAAATTATAGATTCAATTGTAAATACTATATCCTTGCTACAAGAAAAAAAAGTAAAAACTTATGATACAGGATTTCTAATTATACCAAATTGTTTTCAAGAGTTTGATACATTCAATCAATTTGCAAATGTTTGTGATGCAGTGTTAGCGGAAATGAATTTAGTTGGTGACATTCAAATTGTCCAATTTCATCCAAACTTTTGTTATTTTGGGAACCAACAAGACGATATACAGAATTATACCAATCGTTCAATTTTTCCGACTATTCATTTGCTTCGTGAAACAGATATTACCGAAGCGCTAAAAAATGGCATTAATACAGGCGACATTATTCAACGAAATATGGCTCGATTAAACACGCTAAATGAAAAAACCATTTTAAATATGCAGGCAAACATTGTTAGAAAGGTAAAAAGTGAGTTTAATTAGCACAATTGGATGTCTTGTTTTATGAAAATCTGGCGAATCGTGATGTGATGTTCTATTCTTAATGTGGCAGGTTCGTGACTGTGGAAAGACTTCATAAAAGAAAGTCATAATTAAAATTAATCAGAAAAATAACAAGTTACGTATCGATAACTAATATACATCCTTGTGGGAAGGGGTTTTTAAATGATCAAGCACGCGGTTTATGCTTGTTGCTTATTTTTGATATGTTCTTGTAATGATAACCCGTCTATAAGTAACTCAGTCACCGAACCTGTTAATACTTCAACCAATGATCACCAATTTGGAAGCAAGAGTCTTCCTGATGGATTAAGTGTGTTAACACTACCAGGTGATCCTGCCGCTACATTTAATCCGGATATTTATAATCGAATTGCATCTGCAAATCCAGAACTTCAAATTGCATTGGATTTTGCGCGCGGCGGTTTGTTGTATGATAAATGGTGGATTACACCAGAGGGGAACCTGCCAGCAGTGTTACCCGATGAATTAGCCTTAACCCATCCTACTTGGCCGTTAGACCTAAATCCACAAGTGACGCCACTTAATTCTTGGCGATGTAATGAATGTCACGGTTGGGATTATCGTGGAGTTGATGGAGCCTATGGTGATTTAGAGAGTATACATTACTCTGGAATCAGCGGATTTATACAAGCGACTCCTATGATTGGCCCATCATTAACTGACCCGGCACAAATTTATGAATTTATTCATTCGGGAATAACAAGCACTGGTTCAAATCACGACTTTGGTGTGCAAATTGATGATGAAGCAATTTATGCGTTGACACGATTTATCACTACCATACAGGCGAACGTGCTTGATGTTGCAAATGTTGGTGCACCACATCATTTTATTGATGATAAAACAAAATTGGTATTTGGTGATCAAGGTGTCGGTTCTAAATTATATCATTTGGATAGTGGAACAGGAGGCTGCGCAGTGGATTGTCATGGTTTTGATGGGACGTCGATTTCACTACAATCTGATACTGGTAGCAACGTAGAAACATACACAATTGCTGATCCATGGAGAGCGCTGCATAAAATTCAATTTGGTAGTGTTAGTGTCGATGCAAAAATGCCAGGTCTTGCACAATATAATAGTCCAGATTTAGATTTTCGTTCAGCGATAAACGTACTCTCGTATAGTCAGGCTGGTTTGTTAAGAGATGCGAGCAAAGGTGGACGACTGTTTGATGATTGGATATTGGAAACAGGTCGACTTGCGCCGGATATATTTAATTATTTGTGGGATCAAAGGGATTTCGCGTTTGATGCGCCAGCAACAAATGAAGAAAGTTGGCGTTGTGTCAGCTGTCATTCATACGCGTATTTTGGGCAACTTGGTTTTGATGCTAATCTGTTTTATTTAAGAGAAAGGCCCTGGAGTGACGATTTTGTATTTAATAAACTGAAATTTGGGTTTACTATTCGCATGTTTCCAGATCCCTTAGTTAAAGCAGCCCATAATTATCGTTCGTATTTATTAGATGATGAGATTTGGGATTTAGTAGAATTTTTAATGAATGATGTCACAGATACCTATCGATACATCAATTCAGCTTGGTCTTCCTATGGTGATTCAAATCGAGGGCGTGGAATATATAAGGGTGAAAATGGAGAAAGTAGTGCATGTATAAACTGTCACGGCTTAGATGGTCAAGGTGATGGCGATCCCAATAATCCCGTTATTGATATTTTTAGTAGCGCATGGGATTCACCTTGGCAAACATTTCATCGAATCCGATTTGGGTCGCCTGGCTCAAATATGGTAGGTATTCATCAAACACAGGATAACAATAGTGTTTCACTCGATATAGAAGCTGCCGCAGATGTGCACAGTTATATACAAAAACGAGTTGATGCAGCAACGCCGCCTTAAATCAATATCACCGTACGTATCTTTCTAATTTTGATGATTAATGCAAAGTAGGTGGGCATTATCATCAAATGAACTTCTTAATATCCATTCTTGTAACGAATAATAAAAATCATGCAAAATCAATCACTTATAAGTGATATTGTTTTTGATATACAAACGTATGGCTTGTTTTAAGATAAATCAATAATACGCCGATAATAATTGGTAAGGTGAAGTGTTAATTATTGAATTGGCTAAATATTTTATGTATCAGCTGCAGTATAAATTAAAGCGCAGAGCGTTTCGGAATAGTGTAAACACACATTTCTTCTTTAATGGTGGGGATAGAGGATTAGTTTTAGAAACCGTAATTTTTAATATCTTGAATGGAGAGAGGGTAATAAAAATTAATGGTGAGCTTGGTTCTGGTAAATCAATGGTTTGTCAATTGCTACAAAAAAAATTTCCTGATACCGTACGAATAGCAAAATTCACAAAAAAAGATTCCTCAAATAACTCAATATTAAATTTTATAGCCAATGATATTGAGTTAAGTTCAAGTAAAAAGATAAGTCATAAAAATCTGTTAGGAAAAATACACAACAAGTTACAAGAAATTAATCAAAATGGTAGCCAATATGTTCTGTTAATTGATGACGCTAATTGTCTCGCACAGTCTGATTTGAATGAAATCCGAGATATATTAACAATGAATAAGGATGGAGCAATATTATTTCAAAACATTATTTTTAGTTCGACAGAATTTGATAAGAATCTTGCGCGTCGCGAAAATAAAGAATTGACTCAATTTATTTCTTCAGAATTCAGATTACGCCGTTTAAATTCTGATGAAATAGCAGACTATTTGCAGCATCGATTAAGTTGTGCAGGAAACGAAAAGTTAAAAATATTTTCCGATGAGGTGGTACAAAAAATACATTCATTCAGTAATGGCGTAATTGGAATTGTTAATGCGATAGCCGAAAAATCGCTGCATATTGCTTATTCAGAAAGTGATTATAATATATCTGTAAAACATGTGGAATTAGCAAATAGACAACTATTTGGAGAATCTGGGCAAAAATCTGGTGTAACAAAAAATAAATTTAAAATGGTGGCAATTTCATTAATTGGTCTGTTTGGTTTAATATTAATACCTATCGCAGTTCTGGAAAAAAATAAAAATTCAAAATCGGAAAATAGGGTGACAGAATCAAAATCATTTGATTCCGTATTAAAAACATTAGATCTAACAAAGCAAAATTCAATCGTTACATCTGACAATTCACTTCAAAATAACTTGGCAAACTCTAAGAATAATAGTCAATCTCAGATTGCCAACAATCCAGAGAGCGATATTCAGAGTGGAAAAAATAAAAATATTAACATCAGTGATAAAATTAGATCTGTGCAGAAAGAGGATAAGATTTATGTCACGTCAATTGAAAAATCCATTGAGGAAGAAAAAGATCCAGTACTACGCAGAATCAAGGCGACAAATCGATGGTTAGAGACAAGTGATGAACAGGTGTATACCATTCAGTTAATGACGAGTTCTGCAGAACATGTTAAACAATTATATAAAATAAGGCGGATTCTGCGCAGTAAAAATATTAAACCCCAATTAGATAATATATTTATATATCGTGGAAAAGAGGATAAAAAAACGCTCTATGTCGTATCGTATAGCTCTTTTTCCTCAATCAGCGAAGCGACTAAAGCAATTAAAAAATTGCCAAAACAACTTCGACGTTACAAACCATTTATTCGATCAATTCATTCATTACAAAAAGAAATGAGACTACAAGCGAGTGATCAAATTAGAAAAAACATTGGTTAATTGTGTTAGTTGTTTTCTTCATTTTTGACATTCATAAAAAATACTCCAATCAAATTTGTTTAATTTAGGATCTTTTTTTCATTTTCGTCTCATTAGCATATCGTTAACTAGTGTTATTCCCTGTTTTAAATTGAAATGCAAATAATCTAAAATAAATCAGAAAGATATGCCGATGTCTATTTATTAAACTGTTAGAAATAATTTTTAAAAAAGTAATGACATTTTCTAAAAATAGGCCATAATAAAAATATATAAGAAAAAAAGACACTTTATTCAGAGAAAACAACAAACCCATAATCTGAAGCTGTAAAGTGAAATGTCGTAACTACCTTGCCGAGTAATAATTACACCAAAAATAATATTGACTGAATATCATCTATGGAATATTCGGGTGGTGGTGTGTTTCGTATTCGGTGCGAAAAACAATCTCATCCGTATTCCAGTAGAAATAACCATGTGGGATGGGAATTTTTATGCAGCGCATATACTTGGCGTGTTACGCCATGTTGTACGTGTTATTCATGTGTTTTGTTACAAGTTGTAGTGAACAACACACCACACCTTCAGCAAAAGAAACGGCGTTAGCGACATCTGAATTTAGAAACTCAAATTCTATCAAAACTCGCGTAGTCGATTCTTGGTCTGCGCCAGAAGCGATTGGCAATCCTGTTATCGTTGATATCTCTAGCAGTTTTTTCCATGGTCCATCTGTTAAGACTATTGATGCAAATTCTAGTTTTGTATCTTGGCGTCTACATTCCAGGTTTGATCCTGTTAATGGTGGATACCAGTCTGGCAAAACAACAATATTAAAGCAGGATGCGATACAAGGTTGGATAAATTCTTCCCCGGTTCCAATCGATAGTCAAATTAACTCCAAAACACCTAAAATTTCCTTTGATAAAAATACGGGTCATGGTTACGCCATTTGGCTTGATACCGGAAAGATATTTGTTAGTCATTATCAACCACAATTTGGTTGGGATACACCAATTGAATTAGGGATAGGATCAAAATATTGGATTAGCGCTGGCATCAATAATTCAGTTCTTGCTGTTTGGATGTCTGAAATGCCAAATAATAGTTTTACATTAACAGCAGCACAATACACCAATATGCAAAGTTGGAATAGGCTTGGTGTCATTCATCGAGACGCACGGTTGCATGCAGGATCCAATGTCATTATTAACGATGTAAACAATGGTATTTTTTCTTGGTATGAACAAGCACATGCTGTTGGGGCAAAAGCTGAAATTTATGCTGCAAAGATAAATTATTTGGCGGGATGGCAATCGCCAAAATTAATTCATCAATTATCTTCTCTCTCAAGTAATACCCTACATTTGCGATTGGGTGCAATTGGTACCTCTGGTAATGCTGAATTGGTCTTTCAAGTGTCTGATGGTCAAATTGAGCGAAATATTTATACGGCATCTTTTCGTATTGATAGAAGTGTTTCGGGTGATGTATGGTTGCCAATACAAAGGCTTAATGATAATAATGGAAATCGTCATGTATTAAATTTTGATCCTGTCATTCTTTCCACGAGTAATAATGGTTACATGGCTGCAATGTGGATAGAAGATCAAAATGATGGCGTCAATATGAATGCTGCTGTTGTAATAAGTCAGTTCTTGCCAGCGACAGGATGGTCCCCTCCGAAAAATATAGTGCCCGCAATTTCTAGATATCTGATTAACTCACCACCATTAGATAGAGTTGGAAATTTTTTGCATGACACAAGTCTATCTGTGTCTGAAAATGGTGAGATCACTGCGGCATGGGTGAGAACCAGTCGTAATATAAATCAGATTATGACGACTAAAATGTCGGGGAACAATGTATGGGAAGCAGCGAAGATGTTGACTTCCAATCAATTACCCGATGAATTTATTAGTCGTTTGTCTATGGATACTGGAAAAGACGGTACTACGTTACTTGCTTGGCAAAATGAAAAATTTGTTTCGCCCTTACGAAGTAGTATTCGGATTAATATAAGTCACAAAAATGGAATGCCTTCAGGGCAACCGATTGATCCCTTTGATCCAAATCAACCAATGCCGATTAATCACATTCCCAGCACCAATGAATGCCTAGCCTGCCATATTCAACTAGGTTTTGTCATGGTTGATCATACGCAAGTGCTTGGTGCTTGTTATGATTGCCATAACGGAATACTTGCAAGAGGTAAAAAGTTAGATCACATTAGTGCTACTAATAATTGCAATTCCTGTCATTTGCCATTTGCTTGGTTGCCGGTTTACACAGTTGATCATAGCGAAATCTTTGGCTCATGTATCGAATGCCATAATGGTATTAAGGCGAGAGGGAAAATTTCGACACATATTCTGGCAAGCAATCAATGTGAAGCTTGTCATGGTGTTAATCAATGGACGCCGCTAATTGCAGTCGATCACAATGAGGTTGTTGGAACTTGTTATAATTGTCACAATGGTGTTTTTGCAACAGGGAAAAGCATTTTACATATACCTGCGTCTAACTTGTGTGAATCATGTCATAATGCGAATGCTTGGTTACCTGCAGTTTCGTTACCTAATCCAAATAATGGATTACCTTCTACAAAACCATTATCGCACATTGCGTCTTCGGACATTTGTAGTGCATGCCATTTAGATAATGCAATATTTCCCGTATTTGTCGATCATACGCAAGTATTGGGTGAGTGCAATAGTTGCCATAATAATATTGTTGCTACTGGCAAACCATTTTTTCATTTAACAACCACCAATCAGTGTATCTTGTGTCATCTAACAACAAACTGGAATCCAGTATTTACCCTAGACCATAGCGCGGTTGTTGGTACATGTTATTCTTGTCATGACGGATCTATTGCAATTGGCAAGTTGCCAACACATGTGCTATCGACAAATTTTTGTGATCGTTGTCATACAACCGACTCGTGGATTGTTAATGTGCCACCACCCGTTGGCGGTACACCTATCTCAAATTGGGAAAGCCCGGTAAATATTAAAAAGTTTAATTCAAATGATAGTAACAGCTATATACATGGGCCAGTTATCGAGCCACTTCAACAAGGAGCATCGATTACAAGTTATGTATTGCATGAGGGATTAAATTCCACGAGTGGAAATTACGATCGCTCGCTTCCTTTTATTAGTCACAATAACAAAGGCAGTTTTATTTTAATTCCGGAATTACAGCAGTATCCTTGGAATGGAAAACTCAACGTCAAAATGTTGAAAATAAAGTCCGGTGCAATAACTGGAGACCAAGCGGGAATATTGTGGAAAAATAATCGCGAATTAACATTCAATACACTGCGTGCGGATAATCAAATTTCTGAGTCGATTATATTGGGGGATGTTGATGGCGATTATTACTTGTTAGGTGATAATTCTGGAAGCTATGTCGCCATTTGGTTTGAAAAAATTATTAGTGCTACCATGAATTTACAGCAATTAAATGCAAAAGTGTATCGCCCCAGTTTAGGTTGGTCTCAATTGTATTCTATTTATGTTCCTACATTTTCTAGTCCGGGCACACCATTACTGACATCAAACAATCAGGTGATTATTCCCCTTGCCGTTAAAATATTGGATCCAGTTCCTAATATATTAAGTTCATTTGTCGCTGTCATGCATAAACTTGATCTAGACGGTGGCTGGCAATCAAATGGATCGATTGTGATTCCAGAAAACGGAAATGTATTTTTAACATTAGCAGAAGGAGTGGCAGGAGAAATTAATTTATTTGTCCGTCAATCACAAGATAATGGATCCGTGGATGCACAGGCAAGTTATACTCGTTTGTTATTGTCGTCTTATCATTCCACACAAGGTTGGAGTGTGCCAAACCTCTTTGCGCCACAATTTGAGAATGATTATTCACTCATTGGAGAGCCAGTCATTGGCTGGGATGATCAAGGAAAAATTACAGCATTATGGATGGCAAAAAATGAATTGGGTAAGCATTTATTTTCAAGATCATTAAATGTCGCCTCAAACGAGTGGGAGTTTGAGCAACGAATCAACACATCGACAACTGAAATTAAATCGCCCAGTTTAACCGTTGGGTCTTCGGGAAAAATATTTTCTAGCTGGATTTCTGATAACGGTGTACATCAAATATTGCATAGTAGTCAATTAGCAGGGCTAGGCTGGGGGGCAGCAGATAATGTTGCGATAGTCGATAAATCTGTGGATGGAGAAATTATGAGTTCGCAGATAAAACTGGATGAAGTGAATAATGCATTGTTGGTGAGCTGGTCAAAATTATTAATGCAGAATAACAGTTACGAATATGATTTATGGTTTAGTCGAAAAGCCTTGCAATGAAACTAATAAGTATAATTATTTAAACACATTGAAAATATAATCAGGAGGTGAGATTTAGAAAACAATACTAAGAAAAAATAGAGAAAAACAGTTTTAATATTTGTCAATGGAATATAAAAATAAATCAAATGGAAATTATTTCTAAACTGTTTGAGTAAGCTTGAAGTTCGAGCTTAAAAAGTTATATATCTTTACAACCATGTGGGTGGGGGTAACATTATGCAACATAATATTATGGCAAATTTTGCCATTTTGATAAGTTTTATATTTTTAATATCCTGTGCAGAGCAAAAATCCGCTACACAGGAAATTGACGTGGAAACTGCTTCAAGTAGCGGTTCAGATACACGTTCAATATCAACCTCGACAATGCGTCCTAGAATTGTTGAGCCTTGGTCATCAGTTGTCAAAATAGGATCATCAAAAATTATCAGTCCAGCGAGTGATTTTTTTCATGGCCCATTTGTGAATGCGTTTACTACAGATGATAAATTTCTCTCTTGGCGAGTTCATTCCAATCTCGATCAAGTGAGTGGAGACTATCAATCAGGTATGACAACAGTGATAAGAAAGAATGCTTTATCTTCTCAGCGCAATGTTGTTCCCTATGGTAGGGAAAGCCAATCTGTCAGTACATTACCGAAAATTGTGATGGATAAAATGAGTGGAATTGCCTATGCCATATGGAGCGATAACGAACGCGTTTTTGTCAGCAGTTATGAATCCCGTTTTGGCTGGCGGCCATCGCAAAATTTAGGATCTGGATCAGATACCTGGATAAGTCGAAGTGAAAATGATCAAGTCTTTGTGGTATGGAAAACAGAGTTACCAAATAAGTCAACTCAGTTAGCCGCCGCAAAATATCAACCGGGATTAGGTTGGAATGCACTTGGATCAATTACACGTAACGCGAGTATTGTAAAAGGTGCAGAGCCTGTTGCGATTAATGGAAATAGTATTGTGTTTGCGTGGCATGAACAGGGTAATACGGCCAGCAGCAAACCACAAATATACACTGCCAGAATTAGTGATGGGTCGGGATGGCAAAGTGCTAAATTATTAACAACGGTCAATTCGTTGGGGAATAATTTAGCAATTGAATTATTTTTAGGTTCGATACCCAATTTTGGTCGTGCAGAACTAGCATATCATGTAACAGGTTCTTTAATTTCAGATGGAATATTTACATCTGCTTATACACTGAATAATAATTCAGATAACTGGCTGTCTCCGCAACGGCTTGATGTGAGTGTTTCTGGGCGGCCAACCGTTCCGGCTGGGGAGATGAAATTTGCAACCAGTTTCAATGGACAAATGGCAACCGCGTGGATTGAAAATAGGGCGGATAACGCAAATATGTTATCTGCAGTTGTTATTAGTCGCTACTCAGCTCAAAACGGATGGTCTGCACCACAAACAATTGCCGAGCCGTTAGTTAGGTATCCTATTGTATCTCCGCCTATTGGGTCAGTTCCAAAATTTTTGCATGATATAGCACTATCTGTTGATGAATTTGGTGAGATTTACGTTGCGTGGGTGAGGACAATAGATAATCTTGATCAATTGAAAAGTGTTAGTGGAGGATTAAACATTGGATGGGGGATACCACAAGTTGTCTCATCTAATAATACACCACAAGATTTTATCAGTAATCTATCACTTGATCATACTCATGATGGAACATTACATTTGGTTTGGCAGCAGGAGAAAGTTAATTCACCATTGCAAACGAGTATCTCCGTAGCAACGAGCAGCAAACGGGGTGTGCCTTCACCGACTAATCCTGTTCCTATTGATCCCAATCAACCTGCTCCGTTAGGCCACATTTCGTCAACCAATGAATGTTTCGCATGTCATATTCAACCCGGATTAGTGATTATAGATCATAATCAAGTGTTTGGTTTATGTATCGATTGTCATAATGGCAGTGCATCTGGAGTGGGTAAACCGCTAAATCACATCGCATCCACAAACAATTGTGAAGCGTGTCATGCAACAACTTCTTGGTTGCCAGTACTTCAAATTGATCATACTCAAGTATCAGGTACGTGTATCAGTTGTCACAATGGATTTTCAGCAACTGGAAAGGGGTCAGCACATTTGTTGTCCTCAAACTCTTGTCAAACTTGCCATAGTACAACTGCGTGGTTACCTGCGAAAGGAGGTGTGCCAACCGCAACATTGCCACCTAAAACAGCAGCACATATGCCAACCACGGATAATTGTATTGCGTGTCATGTGAGTAATCGCGTGAGATCCGCAATTGTGAATCATAACCATGTGTTGGGTGCTTGCTATTCTTGCCATAATGGCATTATTGCAACTGGCAAGTTTTTTGGGCACATCTCTTCAGATAATGTTTGTGACCAATGTCATTCAACGGATGCATGGTTACCTGCGAAAGTGAATAACCCAGGTGCGGGCACAAGTGGTGGATGGGTTACACCAACAAACTCTTTAACGTTTACCTCTGTATCCACTGAAGAGTTTTTTCATGGACCAAAAATCGAGTCTCTTGCTCAAGGTGGGTCAATGACAACACATATTTTACATGACCAATTTAATCCAGAGTTGGGGATTTTTGAACGCTCGTTTCCTTTTGTGCATATAAATCCTGATAACTTTATGCCGATTGATCCGGTTATCTTTTTGTTCAGTTGGGCAGATGTTGTTAGTGCTCGTATGATTAAGGTGAAATCTGGTGACATGTTCGGGCACAAAGCGGGTTTACTGTGGAAGAATGGACGTGATTTGTTGTTTCGGTTTTTGCAGTCAAATAATCAACTCACGGCCTCCAGTAAAGTTGGTACGGTGGATGGCGATTATCAATTGTTATCAAATGGTGACGGGAAATTTTCCGTAATCTGGGTGGAGGAACAAACACCACAGATCCGTAAAATGCATGCCAAGCAATATTCACCCGATAGTGGTTGGAGTGGTTTGTTTTCTACAAGTATATCTGCCGCCGTAAAAACGGCAACGCCCATATTAACGAGTGATAACCGAGTTTTTGTTGCCAGCAGTATGGAGATTATTCCGAGCAATGGTACAAATCCCGCGAGTTATCAAGTTGTCGTTCATGAGTTTGATGATTTCGTGGGTTGGTCTAATCCAATTAATGTCTCGAAAATTAGCGGTGGAGAAGTTGATTTGTTTATGGCTCAGGGTAGTTCAGGCGTAATGAATGTGATTGCCACTGTTAGTCAAATTAATCAAGCAACATCGAGTGCAAGTAGTATCCATATTGCTTCTTATTCTCCATTTGACGGCTGGTCACCATTTTCAATGTTTGGGCAGCCCCTTGGTGTTGGCGAAGCACTCATTGGTGAGCCGGATGTTAGTTTTAATAGCCAAGGTGATGTTGTAATTGCATGGGTGAAGCAAAGCGTTGATTCTGCAAATCGCATTGTTACCCATGTTTATACTAACTATTTATCTAGTTCAACCAATCTATGGCAAGGAGCGCGAAGAATATCTTCAACTCCCAATGTTAATGAATTGGATCCGAGTGTTGCGGTTGCAGAAGATGGCACTGCTGTAATTGCGTGGGTAAGTGAAGATCTGTTCCGAGAAAATGTGATGAGTAATACTTACACCCCCGGATTTGGCTGGGCTGCACAAGGAGATGTTGTCGCTAACTTCAGTAAACCCAATGATGGAATTGTACGAAGCCCGGATATTAGTTTAAACAATACGGGCCAGGTACTAATTAATTGGGCACAGGAAACCAAAATTGATTTACTTACCGAGTATAAAATATGGATTAGTAAGAAATCGTTATAGTGACATAGCGATTTGAAGTATTTTCAGTTTTCAAATCGCTTAAAAATGTTTTTTGTTTTCTTCCCTGGCAATCGTATTTTCGGCAAGCGGTTGTTGGGGATTTTTTAGTTACGCAAATGTGTTAATTGATTCTATTGTAGATTGCTCGGCATATGATATTGAAACATTATTTTGTTCGGCCTTAATTTCAAGTTGTTGATAGAATGTTTCTGTTAGCTGGCTAACCGTGTTTAGAGGTTGCGCAATGTTGCTCTCATTTGCTTGGGAAAGTAAATCCAATATACGATTGGATATTTCGTGTTGATGTGTCGGTGGTGAGTTAATACCCCCTAATGAAGCCGAGTTTTTTGTGGGAGCGGTATTAGAGCCAAGTTGCTGATATACATTAACAGTCTTATATTGTGTTGATGATTGAGTTTCAAATTGAAAAGCAGATAATTCACTAGTATCGAGCTTTAAGTTTGACGCTAAATCCAACGCTGCATCAACATCGCCTTGGGCATAACGATTTACCGTATCACTAATACCAGCCACGAGGTTTTCAATGGCTTTCAATTCTTCTTCATCTAGTTCACCTTCAACAGAGTATGAAATTCTTTTATCAGACGCTGTGAGTGCTGATAAGCTTTCCGCACTAAATCCGTTACCAGATAATACGCCGCTTGAGTATTGTCCTTGTTGTTGATTCGATAAATTTATTGAAATGATATCACCATCGTTAGTTTCTATCTGAACCGATGTATTGGAGGATGTTGAATAATCAAGGTACTGTGCATTAATGGTATTCGTTGGTTGAGAATAAGATTTTAATAGATCATCAATTCGCTTTCGGATTTCTGACAGTTCTTTTGCGAAATCAGCACTATATGTACCGTATTGTTTGACGGCATCTTTAGTTTCCTTTATTCCTTTTTTTACTGCATGTTGAATAGCAGAAATGCCTTTACGTTTTTTGCGAGGCTTAGGATCAATAGTGATTACAGACTGGGTCGCAGGCTTGTCTTCATTTGCACTATCTTCAGTCGTGTTTATCACTGGAGCGTTGTTAACTGGCGCAGAGGGCGCTTCTAAAGTGGTTTGAAGTTTGTTGTTTGGATCAGTGTTTTTAATTGACGCAACGTCAGATTTAATCGATGTTGTTTCGGGAGTATTCGCAGGTAACGCGTCGTGCTGTGATTCGCCGGTTTGAGTTGACACATAATTTATCGCTTGACTAATTTTAGAGATAATTAATTTTGCAGAATCTTCAAAATTTTCAAAACTGACTTCACCTGAGAAACTGCTGTACTCATGGTTGAATTGTGTTCCATCCGAGGACATTTGAAATGATTCAAGTTTTTGAGAAATGTTTGCATACAACAGTCTTCTTGAGTCTTCTATGCTGCCATCAAAAGAAAAATTAACTGATGTCGACGACGAAATATAGGACAATTCTGAAGAGACTGAATCTCCTTTTTCACCTTTTATTTTGTATTCCAGTAATTCAACTTTTTCATTGTATTCAAATTTCAAGTTATTGTTTGTCAATTCATTTTTTTTATGCTTTTCGTTCCCTTCTGACATGCTCTCATGTCTGGAACCTTTATTTTGCACGCTATGGTGTGAAAAAAGCTGATGACCGGTGGGTGCGATATGCATAATGATCTTCCTTGAAACTTTGAAAGTTTAATAAGTATTCGAAGTCTAATTTTGTCGTTAATAGCAATTTTTATACAGCTTTAAGACTTTATTCGTCATTGCTACGGTCCCTAAGCGACATAGAAGAAAAAAAACTTTAGCAATAAATGCAAATATTTTTGTATTTCCGATCACAATATTTACCTTTGATTGGATGGAAAATAACCATAATGGTAAATTGTTTTATGGGCAGAGGGGTGGTTTTGATTTATGTCTTATCTTAATGTGAGATTTTAGAATTAATGAGCTTTGATTTGGATTTGTTGAGTGTGTTTCTAACATCAACTAAAAAAGATTTAATATTTATTGGTTTACATATGTATTTTTCAAATCCTGCGACATTTCCTAACTCCACATCCTTGATCATTGCATTAGCACTGACGGCGATTACTGGAATATCTTGTGTTTGTTTATCAGATTTAATTTTGTTTAATGCCTCAAAGCCGTTCATATCTGGCAATTGAATATCCATTAAAACTAGATCTATTGATTGATGTTTTAAAATTTCTAATCCATCGGTTGCGTTTCCCGCACAGTGTAAATTGATATTATTTTCTAATTTAAATACATGTTGTAAGAACTTTAAATTTGCTTTGTTATCTTCTATTAACAAGATAGATTTTTCAGCTAATTCAATGAGCGAGTTATCAGTTTTATCGTCTCGGTAAAGGACAGAAGTAGATTCTTCTTTATTTTCAATCTGATTACCTATTGGTAACGAAATTGAAAAAGTGGTCCCTTTGTTCAATTCGCTGTTTACTGTAATCGTACCATTATGAGCATCTATGAATTTCTTCACCAAGCTAAGACCAACCCCAGATCCCTCTACTTGATGTGATTTAAGATGGAAGCGCTTAAATGGCTGGAATAAAAAAGGTAAGTCCTCCGCATTTATTCCAAATCCTTTGTCGGCAAGGGTTATCAGTGCATGGTTGCCTTTTTCTTCTACATTGATCACTATTTTGTTATTTTCTTCACTGTATTTAATCGCGTTACTAATTAAGTTTAGTAAAATTTGTTTAATTCTAGTTTGATCTGCATTTATGCATAATCCTTCTGTATTGTGAATAAAATCTATGGTAATGTTTTTTTGGTTGGCTGTTTCTTCTAACAATGAAATACATTGTTTAATTGAATCAACTAAATTGATATTGCTTTTGTTTAAATGAAAATTACCAGATTCAATTGTTATTATATCCAGACAATTATCGATTAAGTCACGTAGAAGATTTCCCGCGTTAATAATTTCTTGTAAGTGATGTTGTTGGTATTTTGAAGCGTCTTTTTGTATGTTTAATAGGTTTGCAAATCCTAAAATCGCATTGAGTGGGGTGCGCAGCTCATGATTTAAATTTACTAAGAATTTTGTTTTTTCCTGGTTGCATTTCTCGGCTTCTTTTTTTGCGAGCAAATAATTAAGTGTTTTTAAGTAAACGGATGAGTTTATTTGTTGCTCTAGGTCTCGTGAATATTGTTTGTTGAAAAAAATATAATACGCTATATAGAGAATTAGAGCTGCCAACAATCCAATAAGTACAAAAATCACATTTCGTTGCTCTATATATGTAGCGAGCAATTCCTTTTTTGGTATTTGTGCGGCAATAACAATGTTGAGATTTTTGATATATTTTTCCGCAGTGAGTATTGATGTTTCTCCTAGGCTAATAGTTTTAAATTCATCAAAATTTGTATCAACAGAAGAAGAGCGTGTCTGTTTATTTTCCAGGTTTTTAAAATAAAATGTGGTGTTATTAATTTGGTTATTTAAAAGGGGTTGCGTCTTTAGTATTGCCTGTTTAGATTGAGCAACAAGAGCGCCAATAATTTGCGAATTGTAATTAATTGGAAAAAATAGAAGTGGATTAAATTGTTCTAAAGGAAAATTTATTGATTGTACGTCGTTTATTTGATTTGGAATAACAAGGATCTGGTTTAATAGAGTGTCATTTAACAAATTTTCCAAATTGACCGTAAGATTTCCAATTAAAAAATTTTCGGAAAAACCAATTATTTTCCGATCGGTATTATAAATTGCGTAGTTAAACTCACGGTCAATTGATACATGAAATTGTTCATTTTTTTTAAAATTGGAATTTACATCAGTGCTTATGTTTCGATTGTTTACTTCGTTTAAAAAACTTGGAATTTGAATAAATTGTTTGATTTTGTTTTGCTGTTCTTTTATTTGATATTGTAATTGAAGGCTTTGATTGGCTAAGAGTGTATTTAGGTTTGTTTTGGCGTGGTTTATTTCATTTTCTTCTAACGTAGAAATTTGTTTAACTAGCGTGATTATCAATGACAATATTATGAGGAACAGTAACAGTAAGAATTTGTTTCTTTTGCTGGAAGTGAGCAATGTCAATGCAATATATGATTTATTCAAAAATGACATTTTAATTTGCTAATGGATATATCTGATGGTTATCGAAGCACTCATTACATTTCCCATGTGACAGAATGAAGCAATTGGACTAACCTTGCTCATTTTTTGATTATGTTGCATTTAATCAACCTAGAGTGTTTTTAATATATTCATATCAACATTGTGTGATATTAACTCACATAACCTTGGTTTTTAAGAATATATTAGCGTATATCACCTAAGTTTTGTAGTGGTTAGGAATCTGTTATGGCAAGTTTGCGTTATGCGAGAATTGGGGAACTTGTTTTAATGCCAAGCAACATAGAAAAGAAACAACTTTGTGTTTGTAAACGTGATGTATTATTTAATGGCCGGACTGGTTTTTAGAGATAATTTTTTTATCCGATTCGCCAATTTCAGCTTCAATTTTTTTTGCCTGTGCAGAAACTTTGTCCATAAACGCAAATAGTAAGCCCGAAACAATAAATGTTAAATGAATAGCGACTAGCCAGCCTAACTCTTCCGACGTGTAATCTTTGACCATCATAAAGGCTTTTAATAATTCAATTCCTGAAATGGCCACGATTGAACCAAATAATTTAATTTTTAACTCAGAAAAATCAACTTTACCCATCCAGCTGGGTCGATCTTCATGGTTTAAATTATTTATCTTGGAGACAAACGTTTCATAACCAGAAAAAACAATAATGAGCAATAAATTGGCTACAAGCGTTAGATCGACTAAGACGAGAATCTCTAATATGATATTTTTCATGTCATATGCGAAAATGTTCGGCAAAAACGTGATGAATTCTTGTCCAAATTTAAGCAATAGTAAAAATATACCCACGACGAGTCCACCATAAAACGGTGCTAATAACCAACGGCTTTTAAATAATAGGTCTTCGAGGGTGTATTCTAAGTTTTTCAATTGTTTCTCTTTCACTTATTGTGTTTATATTAGGACTGTAATTCTATCATGATCTGCTATTTATGTTACAGATCCAATATTCCATTGCAGATTGAAAAAAGGTTAGTTATTTGGTTAGGGAAACTATTTTGCTAATTGATAAACGCGATAAAGTAAGGTGAGTATGCATCCGCTCATTCGCATTTTATGTTTTATGGTATTTGCATTATTTGTTTCTTTAGGTGGAATGGCAGAGGCCGCATTGGGCTTACTGATATTAATTGTAATTTGGTATTTTTCCAAAACTTATCCTAATCAGCATACCTGGAATAGAGTTAAAAGATTACGATTGTTTTTTATTTCCATCATGGTGATTTATTTATGGTTTACGCCCGGCGAATTATTAGTGGAGATTGGATCATATTTGACTATCACGTATGAAGGTGTTTTTTTAGCAAGCCAACGAATCACTGCCTTAGTGTTGTTAGTGATTAGTGTTGATACGTTGTTGCGAAGTACTTCGCGAAATGAGTTAGTATCGGGTTTGTATTTTTTGGCTAAACCATTTAACTCCTTTGGGTTTGATACAGAGAAAATGGTCATTAGAGTATTGCTAACGATGGAATTTGTATTTCAAAGCACGAAGCCAGAAAATGAAACGAAAAAATTGAACTTAGCAGCCTATGTTCCTATGATTTCCAATAAAATATCCAGCGATATGTTAATGGCTATAAAGCATGATAAAAAAGAAGAAACCATTTGCTTTAATCTAGACGCGAGTCGAATTGGATATCAATGGATTTTTCCCCTTGGCCTATTTTGCCTATTTCTCGCGTTTTAATATATGACAATGAAAAAAATTGCATTAGGCGTCGAATACGATGGTCATAATTTTTCGGGCTGGCAAATTCAACGTGCCAATATTCGAACTGTACAGCAGGTTGTGGAAAATGCATTATCGAGTGTTGCTGACTCGGATATTCGCGTACATTGTGCGGGACGAACCGATACCGGTGTTCATGCATCTGGACAAGTCGTCCATTTTGAAACGGATGTTCATCGTGACATGCGTGCATGGATTTGGGGTAGCAATTCAAATTTGCCAACAGATGCATGTGTGTTATGGGCGAAGGAAGTGGAATCAGATTTTCACGCGAGGTTTTCTGCCCGAAAAAGGCGTTATCGATATGTGATTTTAAACCGACCCATTAGGCCGACATATTTGGCATTTCGCACGACTTGGATATACCGAGAGCTTAATGTTGAAAAAATGCAAAGAGCTGCAAATTATTTAGTTGGAGAACATGACTTTAATGCTTACCGTGCAATTGGTTGCCAGGCGAAAAGTTCAATTAGGCAAATTCATACGTTACGTATTACGCGGCAAGGGCAATTTGTCATAATTGATGTTGAAGCGAATGCTTTTTTACATCACATGGTAAGAAATATTGCGGGCGTGTTGATTGACATTGGTTGTGGAAAGCAGACAGAAAATTGGGCACGGCAAATATTGGAAGGCAAAGATCGCACATTGGGAGGCGTTACTGCTTCATCCTGTGGTTTATACTTTATGCATGTAACGTACGATTCTCGATATGATTTGCCTCAATCAAATGATAATCCTTATTTTATTTAATTTGATGAATGTTATATTTTTAAATAGATGAAGGGATTGCCATTAATTGCTAAATGCCCGAAGTCTACAGCGAACAACACGATTTTTACTACGCTAATCGCTACAATAGGACGAACATTACAGATCGCTCAATAGCGAATTTTAGGATTATGAAACGAACACGAATTAAGATATGTGGCATAACACGCACGAGTGATGCGTTAGATGCGATAAGTTTAGGAGTCGACGCGCTAGGATTTGTTTTTGTCAAAAAAAGTGCGCGCTGCGTAACTTCTGATCAATGCGAGAGAATTATTAGCCAATTGCCACCCTTTGTGCAGACAGTTGGATTATTTATGGATGCCACAGAGGAATTTGTCTCCACAATATTGCAAGAAGTCCCGCTGGATTTGTTACAATTCCATGGTGCTGAATCGCCCGGATATTGTGAGATATGGCAAAAAAACTATCTAAAAGCCATACCCATGGGTAATGGTAACAACCCTACGGAGTTTGTGAAAAAATACACCAGTGCTTCCGGGTTTTTGATGGATAGTCATATGCCTGGGCAACTTGGTGGTAGTGGTGACGTATTCGATTGGTCCAGCATTCCTGTTTCTTTTACGGAAAAACCGCTAATACTCGCTGGTGGTTTAACAGCTGAGAATGTTAGCGAAGCAATTAAACAAGTAAAACCCTACGCAGTGGATGTGAGCAGCGGGGTGGAAAGTAAAAAAGGCATTAAATCAATTGATAAAATGCGAGCATTTGTTGAAGGTGTAAAAATAGCTGATGAAAAAAAATGAAATAATACCGGACATGCCAGATGTCAACGGTCACTTTGGTATTTATGGTGGTCGATTTATCGCAGAAACGTTAATGGCACCTGTCGACGCGCTGCGACAGGCATATGAAGAATTAAAATCTGATCCAGAATTTATTGCCGAGTTAGATGCGGATTTAGCAGATTATGTTGGGCGTCCCTCACCAATATATTTTGCTGAACGTTGGACTAAGGAAATTGGCGGTGCCAATATCTATTTAAAGCGGGAAGACCTAAATCACACCGGTGCCCATAAAGTGAATAATACAATTGGCCAAGCTTTATTAGCCAAACGTATGGGTAAAACACGAATCATCGCTGAAACGGGTGCAGGTCAACACGGAGTTGCAAGCGCCACGGTTGCTGCACGATTGGGCTTGGAGTGTGTGGTTTATATGGGTGAGGCGGATGTAAAACGTCAGGCGTTGAATGTTTATCGAATGAAATTGCTTGGCGCAACAGTGGTGCCGGTTTGTTCTGGATCACGTACATTAAAAGACGCATTAAACGAAGCGATGCGAGATTGGGTTACGAATGTTGATAATACATTTTATATCATAGGAACAGTCGCTGGGCCACATCCTTATCCTGCGATGGTGCGGGATTTTCAATCCGTTATTGGACGAGAAACAAAACAACAAATGATGGCAAAAACGGGTCGTTTACCCGATGCGTTGGTTGCCTGTGTTGGGGGAGGATCCAATGCCATTGGATTGTTTCATCCCTTTATCAATGATGCTGAAGTTGAGATGTATGGTGTTGAAGGTGGTGGAGAAGGTCTTGATTCTGGGCGCCATGCGGCTCCCTTATGCGCAGGTAAACCTGGTGTATTACATGGTAATCGAACCTACTTAATGGAAGACGAGAATGGACAAATCATTGAGACACATTGTATCTCAGCTGGATTAGATTACCCTGGCGTTGGACCAGAGCACGCATGGTTAAAAGATATTGGTCGGGCCAAGTATGTTATTGCCACAGATGATGAAGCACTTGATGCATTTCATCAATTAACAAAAATTGAAGGCATTATGCCAGCATTAGAATCCAGTCATGCGTTAGCTTATGCGATTAAATTAGCTAAGGATTTAGGGAAAGATAAAAACATCGTTGTGAATTTGTCAGGTCGTGGTGATAAAGATATTCACACCGTGGCGGAGTTGGAGGGAATTAAAGTATGAGTCGAATTCAAAATGTGTTTGATTCGTTAAGAGCCAATAACAAAAAGGCATTAATTCCCTATTTAACCGCAGGTGATCCACAGCCGGGATTCACTGTATCGCTTATGCATACCTTAGTTAAAGCGGGTGCCGACATTATAGAAGTTGGCGTGCCATTTTCTGACCCAATGGCGGATGGTCCAACGATACAGCTCGCGTGTGAAAGGGCGCTCGCATTTAATGTGAGTTTGTCAGATGTGTTGGATATGGTTGCGGAGTTTAGACAAACAAATAATAATACTCCCGTGGTTCTGATGGGATATTTAAATCCAATTGAAGTTATGGGGTATGAGTCTTTTGCCAGCAGAGCGCATTCTGTTGGAGTGGATGGTTTGCTAACGGTAGATATGCCACCAGAAGAATCGCTAAATGTGTTATCTATCTTAGAAAAATTTGAAATTGACCCGATTTTTTTAGTGTCACCTGAAAGTACGAGCGCGCGTTTTTCTCTGATTGCGAAACATAGTAAAGGATTTATTTATTATGTATCGCTAAAAGGTGTTACTGGCGTGAAACGAATTGATATTCCAGCGGTTTCAAATAAATTATCGCAACTTCGAGAATTGACTCGTTTACCTATTGGCGTCGGATTTGGGATTAACGATGCTGAATCTGCAGCAGCAGTTGCGACAATTGCCGACGCTGTGGTGGTGGGTAGTTCGATAGTAAAACGAATTGCGGATAATGTGAATGATCAAGATAAAATGGAAAAAGAAATTCATGAATTTTTAAGCGAGTTACGAAATGCCATTGATGGGGTTTAGTTTTAAAAATTGTATTTTTTAGCAAGAAACCCATTATAGTCTCTCGTGAGTACTTTAATTGAAACAATGAAATACGGAAAAAATTATGAGCTGGTTTGAAAAAATAATACCTTCACGTATTCGCACTGAAACAAAAGGTGCGGTGCCGGAAGGCCTTTGGACAAAATGTAAAGGTTGCAATGCGACATTATTTCGCTCTGAGTTGGAGCGAAATATGGATGTCTGTCCGAAATGTAATTTTCATATGCGAATACGAGCGAGACGACGATTGGATTTCTTTTTAGACACGGAGCCGCGGGAAGAAATTGCCGAATCGCTAGAGCCTGATGACATATTAAAGTTTAAAGACAGTAAGAAATACAAAGACAGAATATCTCAATCACAAAAATTAACCGAAGAAAAAGATGCATTGATTGCCATAAAAGGCCAGGTTAATGGAGTGGCATTGGTTGCAGCAGCATTTGATTTTCAATTTATGGGCGGTTCAATGGGTTCAGTTGTTGGGGAAAAATTTGTTAGAGCAGCAAATGTTTGTTTAGATGAAAACATTCCGCTAATTTGTTTTTCCGCTAGTGGTGGTGCACGTATGCAAGAAGCATTGTTTTCCTTAATGCAAATGGCAAAAACCAGTGCAGCATTATCACGTTTGAGTGAAAAAGGGATTCCTTTTATATCCATAATGACCGATCCGACCATGGGCGGTGTTTCAGCTAGTTTAGCCATGTTGGGTGATGTCAACATCGCAGAACCCAAGGCACTTATTGGCTTTGCTGGTCCTCGTGTTATTGAACAAACTGTTCGAGAAAAATTACCTGAAGGATTCCAGCGGAGTGAGTTTTTAGTGGAACATGGCGCGGTGGATATGATTGTGAATAGAAATGAAATGCGAGAAAAAATTAGCCACTTGTTAAAGATTTTTACGCATCAATAATCATCATTATTAATGACAAAGTGAAATTTTCCACTGTTGATGCTTGGTTAGAATGGCAAGCACAATTGCACACGGAGTCCATTGAATTGGGCTTGGATAGAATCCGTTGTGTTTTTGAAAGACTCATTACATCCCCAATAGCAAAGCAGGTAATTGTTGTTGCCGGTACCAATGGAAAAGGATCAACCGTATCTTTTCTAGAAGCAATTTATTATGCAGCTGGATATCGTGTTGGTGCCTATACGTCTCCTCACCTCCAAAAGTATAATGAACGCATTCGAGTTTGTGGCTCAAATATTGATGATCAGACACTTTGCGATGCATTTAATGCAGTGGAAAATGCTCGCGAAGATGTACCATTAACGTATTTTGAATTTGGGACGTTGGCGGCGTTTCATGTTTTTTCCATATCTAGTTTAGACATTGCCATATTAGAAATTGGTTTGGGTGGTCGGTTAGATGCTGTCAATCTAGTGGACAATAATGTTGCAATTATTACCAATGTCCAATTAGATCATCAGGATTGGCTAGGACAAACCCGTGAAGAAATCGGATTGGAAAAAATAGCAGTTGGGCGATCAGAGGGTGACGTCATATTCGCTGAGGAAACGTTACCCGAAAATGTCAAATTGTATATAAACAACAATGGTATTAAATTGCACCAAATAGGAAAACATTTTGGATTTCAATCAAATGGGCAAAGTTGGTTATGGTGGGGTGAAACGAAAAAAAAGCCCGCGTTGCCCAATCCTAGTTTATTAGGCGATTATCAATTTGTTAATGCGTCGTCCGCAATTATGGCGACAGAATTACTCAATGATCAACTGCCAGTAAATCAAGCGCATATTCGCACGGGTTTAACGCAGGGGAAGTTGTCTGGCCGTTTTCAAGTAACACAATTGTCTACTGACCGACAAAATTTGATTATAATGGACGTCGCGCATAATCCACATGCCATGAGAGCGTGCGTTAAACAACTATCGAAATTACCTCAGATTGGTGAATGTTTAGTGGTTTTTGCTGTGTTGAAGGATAAAGCCGTCAATGAAATGATCGATATCTTAAAGCCGTATATTAAACAATGGTTTATTGGTTCGTTAAATATTGATCGAGCTATGTCAGTAGGCGAGTTAAGCAAGTTATTAATAGCACATGGTATTTCAACTGATAATATAATTGAAAAAAACTCTGTTGAAAGTGCTTTTCATGCGGCAGAATCTCAATTGTCTCAACATGATAATATTCTGATAACTGGATCATTTTATACAGTTGCAGCTATGTTAGATAATTAGGGAATTGATATTTTAATCTGCTAGTCTAATAAGAGAATAGCATCGTTAGAATTTAGGTAACTCTTCAGTTCACGTCAGAATTGCTTAAGGGCAAATCAGGCGCAATATGAACAGTTACACACAAATTTATTAGTTAGCTGAATAGTTACGAATTTAATTAATGGATAATATTTCACTTTCGCATCGAATCGTCGGAGCAATAGTCATTTTATCGTTGGGTATCATCTTTATTCCGCTCTTTCTTGAGACAGATAAAGTTGATCCAGGTAAAATTAATGTTTCTCCGATTCCAGAAATTCCGAGAGAAATTTCTACGATTATTTTTCAACTAAATGAGGAAACGGGTCAGTTTGAAGAGTTAAATGAAAGCAAGGAATTCAGTAAGGAAGTTAAATCACAAATTGCAACCGTAACAAATGAACACGGGATCGAGCCATCACAGAGTGATGTTAATGTAGAAATAGCTTCCGAAAAAAAGGTTTCACCAGCTTCCACTAAAAAGTCAAATAACAGCTGGATGTTACAAGTTGCTAGTTTTAAGGACAAGCAAAAAGCAGTGGAGTTACGAAACCAGTTACGCAAACAAAATTTTGTAGCACACGTTAATGAACGAAAATCTGGTGAGAGTCGTATTTGGCGCGTACGAATTGGCCCAGTCCTGTGGAAAGAGAAAATCACACAAATACAAGCCCAAGTAAATAAAGATTTTGGCCTAAATGGATTAATCATTAAACGACATTGATTAAATGTATAATGCTGTTCTTACGTAAAGATGCCTCCATAATAAGATACTAAAAATATTGTTAGGGAGAAGTAATCTAGTAAATAGAGTGTATTGATGTAAGTTAGCATGTCTAATTTATTTTCCACAATTTAATGAAAAACGAAAAATCCATGGTTTTCCTTTCAAACATGATCCTTTAAAATTTATCAAGATTTTATGAATTCAATCGACATCATTATCCTTGCAATTTTATTTGTATCTACAGCCATCAGTTTTCTGCGGGGATTTGTCAAAGAAGTGCTGTCTCTAGCGATTTGGGTTGCTGCTCTTTGGGTCTCAATTCATTTCTCAGTTCATGTGGCAATACTGTTAGAAGCGCAAATTCAAAATGAGTCAGCCCGCTTTATTGCTGCTTTTATTGGCTTATTTGTAGCAACGTTAATTGTTGGATCCTTAGCAAACGTTTTATTTTCTCAACTGATTAAGAAAACAGGCTTTAGCGGTACTGATCGTATGATTGGATTAATTTTTGGGTTTGTAAGAGGCGGATTGATTGTTTCAGTCGTCGTGATGATTGTTAGTATGACAAGTATTCCACAGGAAGTGTGGTGGAAGGAATCAATTCTACTTGCTCATTTTCAAGAGTTTGCGAATTGGATGGAAAGTTATTTTCCTGTTGATTTAACGAGTCGTTTCGCGCTAAAAAAAGATGATATCTAATGTGTTTTATATGGTTAGAATTATGCTTTTTTAACTTGTACTGAATCTGTTAAAATCCCTATGGGAGTCACTGACTCATTGGTTTCCTAGTGTTATTTACATAACACATAATTGTCATTCATTAAATACGCTCAGATTTCATCGATCTGTATTAACGAGCTTTTGGAGAAAGTAAATGTGCGGTGTGGTTGGTATTGTTGCCAAATCTGATGTGAATCAGGCGATTTATGATGCGTTAACCGTTTTGCAGCATCGAGGCCAAGACGCTGCAGGCATAGTGACATGTGCCAGTGGTGGCCGATTTAATTTGCGTAAAGCAAACGGTTTGGTAAGGGATGTTTTTCATAAACGGCATATGCTTCGCTTAATTGGACATATGGGGATTGGTCATGTTCGTTATCCCACTGCAGGGTCATCATCTTCATCTGAAGCCCAACCGTTTTATGTGAATTCACCCTATGGAATATCGTTAGCACATAATGGTAATTTGACAAATACCAACGAACTTATGGATGAGTTATTCCGCGAAGATTTACGTCACATTAATACCGATTCTGATTCCGAAGTATTGCTAAATGTATTTGCCCACGAGCTGGCTTCTGTCGGGAAGTTGCGTTTGGATGTTGAAGATGTTTTTAATGCGGTTACTGCTTTATATCAACGCTGTAAGGGGGCTTACGCGGCTGTTGCGATGATTACAGGTTATGGTGTTGTGGGTTTTCGAGATCCTTATGGTATTCGACCATTGGCTGTTGGCAAGCGAGAATCTGAACAAGGTATAGAATATATGATTGCCTCGGAAAGTGTGGCGTTTTCTACACTGGGCTTTGAATTAATTCGCGATTTAAATCCCGGGGAAGCTGCTTTTATTGATAAAAAGGGTAACTTAACGTTAAAACAATGCACTGAGCCAGTTTTACATTCACCCTGCATATTCGAATTTGTTTATTTTGCTAGACCTGACTCAATCATTGATGGGATTTCTGTGTACCGCGCACGCATGAGAATGGGCGAGGCGCTAGCGAAAAAAATTCAACGGGAATTTCCCAAGCATGATATCGATGTTGTTATTCCAATTCCAGACACGAGTCGAACGAGTGCATTGCAACTCGCATATACCCTTAATGTGAAATATCGCGAAGGATTTATTAAGAACCGATATATCGCTCGAACGTTTTTAATGCCAGGTCAAAAGCAACGTCGAAAATCTGTTAAGCAAAAATTGAACGCGATTGATTTGGAGTTTAAGGGAAAGAATGTGTTACTAGTGGATGATTCTATTGTCCGAGGCACTACGTCACAACAAATTATTCAAATGGCGAGAGACTGTGGGGCTAAAAAAGTTTATTTCGCATCAGCCTCACCGCCTGTTCGTTATCCTAATGTATATGGAATTGATATGCCTTCGGTGAAAGAACTGATCGGTCATGATAAAGATGAGGCCCAAATAGCAGAAGCAATCGGTGCTGATTGGTTAGTTTATCAGGACATTGATGATATGGTTGAAGCGATAATGCATAAACATAACTCCGGTGTCGAAAGTTTTGATGCATCTTGTTTTGATGGTAATTATGTCACCGGCGATATTGATCAAGCTTATTTAAATTCGTTGCAAAAAATGCGTAATGACAAAGCAAAATCCAATCGTGATCAATTGGAAAATCAAACTGTGGACATTCATAACGCAACCTGATCAATAAACGTTCTACCTTTGACCTTAGAGTAAATTTTTCCTGTTTACTGACGATGTAAACTATTCGTTAATCTAATTTTTCATTAGATGTGTATCTTTTATGCGATTGAAAAGGTTGGAGAGTCACTTTTTTTGTTGAATGGATTTGGTTGAATAAACCTAGAAGAAGTTAGTAGATAAATAGAGGCTTGCCAAGATAAGGAGTTTTTGTGGCATCGGTTAGTGGTAAAGTAGCAGCGCGAGCGAAAGCGGTTAAAATACTAAAAAAAATATCCGCCTTTGATGGTTTAAAGGACGAAGAATATTCTCGTGTTTTAGCCATGTGCAGTAGTGCAGCTGCAAAACAAGGAGATGTCTTGTTTAACCAAGGTGATGATGGATCCAGTTTATATATTTTGCTCAGTGGTGAAATTAATATAAATGTTGAAGGCGTTGGTACAGTTCATGTTATGAAAACTGGGGAGATTGTGGGAGAAATTGGATTGGTGAAACGAATTCCACGCACAGCGACAGCGGTTGTTACTAAAGACAGTGTATTACTTCAATTGTATGCAGAAATTCTTCACGATGTTGTTAAGAAATATCCGCAAATTGGTTATGTCATAATGAAAAATGTTGCAAAGATTTTGGCTGAACGTTTAAGTCAAACCAACAAAAAATAAATTCCCTCTTTTTTACAAATTCAACTATTTTGCTTCTTTCGTTTTTGATTTAAAACGATTGGGACGGCAATCAATATTCCCAAAATAACGCCATAAAAATGTGCATCAACTAATACTGGCCCACCGGCTGCGTCTTCTGATCCGGGCAATGGGCCGGCAATTTGTTCGTATACAACTTTGATAATAACAATGAGAGTGAAACTAATCCCTTCCCATTTTCTAACCCGGATATCTGCAATTCCACCGAGAATAAATAAACTGTGTAACACGCCTGATAAGCCAACGTACCATCGTATTTCCGGATTAAAAATGAGTACAAATAGGCTAATTGCAATGCCACAACTGAAAAACGTGAATATCCAATATCGGGTTGCTAAGCAAGAACTGAAAAAGACATAAATTAATAACAATCCAGCAAGGTTAAGAAAAAGATGAGACCAACCAAGATGAATAATATTGGCACTGAAGAGGCGCCAAATTTCATATTGTTGGCTTATTGCTTGTGAGTCATAGCGTAAATACGGCGTCGTAAAATCACTCGTGACTCCTAGAATCAAACTGATAATAGCAACGAGAAAAAAAAAGATTGATTGAGATTGATTTTGTTTAATAGACTTTAACACAACAATTATTCTGTTAGACCTTGTACATATGCTGCTGTAATGGGGTTTGATGGATTGTTAAAAATGATATTACTGTGGTTGTGTTCGACTAATTTTCCGTGGTTATCGTTATACCACATAAATGCAACATAATCTGCTATGCGCTTCGCTTGTGATAGGTTGTGTGTCACGATGAGGATAGTGTACCGTTTTTTAAGTTCTTGTATGAGTTCTTCAATAATCCGTGTCGCAATTGGATCTAAAGCGCTGCAGGGTTCATCCAATAGTAATGCTTTTGGTTGAAGCGCTAAAACACGAGCGATGCATAAGCGTTGTTGTTGTCCACCTGATAATTGTAGTGCGGATTTGTTTAGTCGATTGGCGACTTCCGACCATAAGCCGACATCACGAAGCGCGTTTTCCATTTTGTCGATTCGTTCATCTGCGCTTTTTATGCCGTGTTCTTTTAATGGCAATTCAAAATTTTTTCTAATGGACATTGGGAACGGTAACGGTTTTTGAAAAATCATTCCCACATTGCGTCTTAATCCGATGAGATCAGTATTTTTTTCAAATATATTTTGATCGTTCACAAATAAACTACCATGAACTTTTGCAGTGTTTATATAATCTGTCAATCGAGTTATGCAATTTATGATGCTACTTTTTCCACATCCAGACGGACCAATCAGCGTGTTAATATGATGTTTGTAGATGGGTAAAGATAGTGGTTCGAATATCGTTTTGTTCTGAATTGTTAAGGATACGGATTGAAGATCAATGTATGCGGGTAATTGTGTGCTATTGGGCGCACTTTTGTAATCTTCAGGTACGGCTTTTAAATGTGGAGATTGAATGTAAGTCATAAACTTGATGCCCTGTTGAGGAAGATGTGTGATAAATATTGGGTTATTATATTAATACTTAAGAGCAACAAAATTAATGTTAGCGTACTAGCATAAGCGGAAGGTTCTCCGCCAGGCACATTCATAGATAAATCAAAAATGTGTACAGAAAGACTGCGTCCGGAGTCAAATACTGATTCTGGCATTCGTGTGACATAACCTGAAGTATAAAGTAATGCTGCAGTTTCAGCCATGGCTCGAGCAATACTCAATATTGTCGCTAAGATTATACCTTGAGTTGCCATGGGCAATAACACTTTAAATATTGTAGTGGTTTTTGATAACCCTAAAGCAAAAGCATTATGGCGAAACTCTTTCGAAATGTTCCGTAAACTATCCTCAATATTACGAATGAGTAGTGGTAATACCATGACAGATAACGTTAGTGCGCCAGAGAGAATAGAAAATCCGAAGTCTAAGGTTATGACAAAAAAAGCATACCCAAATAAGCCCATAACAATGGAGGGAACGCTTGCAAGAACATTTAAGCTTTTACGAATTAATTTAACGAACCAATGATGGCTATTTGTATATTCTGCTAGATATATGGCACTGCCAATTCCAATGGGTAAGGCAAATATTAAGCATAAAACTAGCAATAACATAGTAGATAATAACATGGGTGCGATACCCCCTAAACGACCTGCATTTTCTGGCGAGTTTAGAAAAAAATCAATATCGATTCGAGATATTCCATGAACTATTACATCAGTAATCAATGCAATGAAAAAAAATAAAATTAACAGGCTTCCTAGCCAACTAGCTACTTTCAGTAACTTATCTGAAACGTTGTTGTTAGTAGGAAGTGGTATCATGATTTTGTTTTAAGCGGTGAAAAATGTTCTGTCAAAATAATTAATAGCAATACAATTACCATTAAAACCATACCACTTAAAAATAGTGCGGAGCGATGTGTATCCATTGCATATGCCATTTCAAGTGCAATATTACTCGTTAATGTCCTAACTGGTTCAAATAAATTTCCTGGTATTTGAACAACATTGCCACATACCATAAGAACTGCGAGTGTTTCTCCAATCGCGCGCCCAGACTGCAATACAATGCCAGTTATTAAATTGTTTTTAGCCTGAGGCAATATAATATTTTTGATAATGTTTGTTCTTGACAGTCCCAGGGCAATGGCATTTTGGATATATAATGGATTGACTTCTTTAAATGCATTATTTGCCACTAAAACTATTGTAGGTGTAATAATAAATGTTAGTACAATTGCACCTGCTAATAGACTGGTACCTGGTGCTTGAAATTGTGCGAGTAGAGGCACAATTACAACAAGCCCCCAAAATCCATATATGACTGAAGGTATGCCTGAAAGAATTTCAACAATTCGACTAAACGAGGAATTGAACCATTTGGGAGAATAGAACTGGTTGTGTATAGCAGTTAATATGCCTAATGGAACAGAGATCAGCATTGCTAATGTCATAATGTACAAGCTTCCCACTATCATGGGTAAAATATAAAACTCGTTTTCGCTAGGGTGCCAACTTTCGCCGAAAATAAAGTCATTAATTTGAAATTCTTTCAGTATGGGAAGTGATGAAAAAAAGAGAAATAAAAATATTAAAACAACACAGAGTGCGGATATTGATGTTGTAATCAATAGGCCAGTTTTCAATATATTATCGTTAGTTAATCGGGACAAAACCAAACTCGCTGATTGTTGAATTGGCTTCTGTTGAAACTGCGAATTGTATAAAGTGATTTGCCAATTGATTTAAAGGGCCTAAGGTTACGAAGTTTAACTCACGGTTTAAAGGGAACTGCCCTTTTGCTAAGGTATGCGTGTTTGCCTCTATTTGATTTAGCGGCAATGTTTTAATTGTGACGCCTTGTTTTATGTCATATTCTGCTGTTCCAATTGAAACATAAGCAATTGCATCTGGATTTTTAGCGACTAATTTTATGCCTTGCTCGTTGTCTCCAATAATGATGTCAGGCTTGATTTGTTTATTTTTGATTTTGAAATACTGCAAAAATACGTCAAGTGTTGACCGTCCTTCAGCTTTATGGATTACTGTAATTTCCGCATCTTTACCAGTGAGAGAATGCCAATTCGTGATTTTACCAGTGTAGATGTCAATTATTTGTTGATTTTCCAGTTCATGAGTTGGATTGGTATTATTAACTATTATACTTATACCATCGCGTGCGAGGAGATGACCTGTAAATGTTTTAATTTCTTTATCCAATAGTTCCCGCGAAACCATTCCTATATCGGCAACCTTATTTTTTACATCTGCAATCCCACGGGAAGACCCACCTGTTTGCACATCAATTCTAGATTCAGGATGTTTAATTTCAAATTTTCGCGCAAGCTCCAATACTAGTGGGGCAATGGTGCTGGAGCCAGTGATAATGAGTTTTCCAGTTAAATTGGATTTGACATTGTTTGATTCAATAGAGGATTGTTCTGTTGTACATGCGCTTATTAGCAGCATTGATATGCTCATGTAAAAAAAACAAGACTTCATTTCTTACCCCTGATTTGATGTTTATAGAAAAATAGCAGTGTTTAGTAAAACTTGCCAATTGCGCAGCACTTTACTTAGTAGAGCAATAGTTCTTTAAAGTGTTACAACATCAGATGGTTTTAACAGTGAATAAGATCACATTCAATAATAACTGAATGAGGAATAATCATTGATACTGACATGAGTAGTGTATAAAAGCGAATACGTCTACACAGTGGCTATGATATTATTTGCCTAGTATTTTTTACTAATCAATTTTGAGGGGCATTATTGGAAGCATCATAAAAACATCGGAAAGCAAAGCGACTCTTGTCTTTTGCCAGCGCCCAAGTATATAAGGCAATTTTAAATGAAAAAGCATCATTTATTTTAGACTGGTTGCATTTGAGTTTGCATTTTCCTGATCAATGTGTTTTGAGTTAATCTCCCAAATTACCCTTAATTATAAGTTGGCTTAGAAGTTTTGTTATTTAACAATCATTAAGGTTGATTATCGTTGCTACTATTATCTCTGAACAATCATTATTCAAGTCTGTAGATAATTATTGTTGCTAGTTTTTCGCCTAGGAGTTTATTTCAGTGAAGAACAGAAAAAGAACTATTTTTCATACTAAATCTTTCTATGGTTTGGTTCTTATTGGTTTTATTTTCATCGCGGCACCACTGGTCGCTGCAGTAATTACTGGTGCAGTTTATGTAGATAAATTAACAAACCAGAGTCAGGAAGCTATTTCTAGAGCCGTTAAGGCAACTCAGCTAAGTCGATTATTACTTCAGCAAACCTCGGTAATGGAGCGAAATTTTAGGCAATATTTAGTACTTGGAAATACATCATTGCTGGAGAGTTATTTTGATCGTCATGAAATATATCAAGAAACAGCGAATCAATTAACAGAAATTACTATTGATGAGAGTTTAAAAGAGCAGCTAAAAGCACTTACAAATTTGGAAATATTATTGTATGAGCGCCTATTGGCGAAAGTCCAAGAAGATGACAAGACCGAGGTGAATTCGGAGGATTACATAACGCTAACAGAGGTTGCCAAAGCGATATTAACGAATAGTAACAAAGCCATAGATATCGAATTGGGTATCATGAATTCGTTATCCAATGAGGCGCAAAATATTATTTTCTGGGAATTAATGGCCTTATTGCCATTTACTGCAATTTTTATGGGAGTTTTCACCAGTTTATTGTCCAAGCCCATACGTCAGATGGATACCGCTATACGTCAATTAGGTGAAGGAGAGTTTGAAAAGCAAATTGAAGTGAGTGGACCTAGTGACATTGAATTTCTTGGTGAAAGATTAGACTGGTTGAGATTGCGGCTAAAATATTTAGAAAATAAAAAAGTCAAATTTTTACAGTTTGTGTCTCACGAATTAAAAACACCATTAACCGCCATTCGTGAAGGTGCAGATCTTTTGTCCGATGGAGTGACGGGTCAATTGACACAAAATCAACGTGATGTCAGTGACATATTAAAAGGCAATAGCATTAAATTGCAGAAAATGATTGAGAAATTACTAAGTTTTAATATGCCAGAAGATGCGAAACTCTACTCTGGTTATAGTAAAATAAGAGTAAATAAAGTCATCGAAAATGTATTGGCGGACCATCAACCGGTGTTGCTTGCGAAAAATATCCGCATAATTAAGCGATGTGAAGATTGGCAATATTTGGGTGATGAAGAGCAATTTAGGGTCATTGTCGATAATATAGTCTCTAATGCGGTTAAATATACTCCAGATAATGGGCGTATCAGTATTAGCTTACAAAAATTGTCTGATGAAATCGTCTTGGACGTGGAAGATTCTGGGCCGGGTATCGATGAGTCCCACCGAGCAAAAATATTCGACGCGTTTTATCAAGGGGCCGCGCCAGAAAAGGGTTTAATTCAGGGAAGTGGTTTAGGTTTGTCGATTGTAAAAGAATTTGTCAACGCACATGATGGCAAAATTGAATTGGTGTCTGGCGATAAGTCTAGCGGTGCACATCTGCGTGTTAGCTTGCCTACAGGGAATGGAGAGAAGGAATTAGCATGGGCCGTGTAGTACCATGGATTGTTGCCAGTTTGCTCACAATTTTCTTATGTGGTTGCCCGACAAAAGATTGGGTAAAGCGTGATGACGATCATTTGACCGTCGAGCAATATAAAACCATAACTGAAGTGGTAAAGGTTAATGATGTTTTGTATCGTGTGAAAAAAGGTGAGGAGATTAATGAAAATAAGATTACACGCCTATTCACTAATCTTCAGAATGTAATCGAATCTGATGTCGAAGAAAATAAAAATGAGTTAAACAATCTCAAACGTCTTTATGAATCTGAGAGATCAATATTTAACACCATGACTTATGTGTTAGCAATGCTTGAAAATAATGTTGAGGAAAAAGAAGTGCTTACTGTCTTATCCGATATGAAATTATCGAGTATTAAAAGAGAAGATAAAGATTTGGTAAATTTAGCCCAAATTTTGCATAGAGTGTTAAAATCAAATGTGAAATTACAGCGTGATCAAAAACAATTAAAACGTAAATACACTACGACTAGGCGCAATTACCAATCGGTACAAAAAGATTTCAGGACCGTGAAAAAAGAACTTACTTTCCTTACAGAACAAGTAAATGCACTGAAATCCATTGAAGATAGTATTCACGCTCGAGAAGTAGGAATTGAAGTAGAGAGTAGATGAGATTATGGAAAAAACAACGATATTAATAGTAGATGACGACCCAGATTTATTAAAATTATTATCCATGCGATTAGAAGCGTCGGGATATAACGTCGTCGCAGTGGATAGTGGTGAGAAAGCGATGGTGCAAGTGTCTTTGTGTCGTCCCTCCGTTGTGGTAACCGATTTGCGTATGGATGGAATGGATGGCATTGCATTGTTTAATGCATTGCATAAATTCAACTCGTCGTTACCGGTTATCATTCTCACCGCTCATGGCACAATTCCAGAAGCGATAGAAGCGACCAAACAAGGCGTGTTTAGTTTTTTAACAAAACCCTTCGATAGCAAGCAATTATTGTCGCATATTGAAAAAGCCATAACATTGAGTGCCGGTGGTGTTGAAAACATAGATCAAGCGTTATCTGACGAATGGCGAAGCAATATCATTACACGTAGTAGTAATATGGAAGAAATACTGGACCAAGCTTTTTTGTTAGCGAAAGGCGATACCAGTATTTTTATTCATGGACAGAGTGGCACAGGAAAAGAATTACTGGCGCAAGCGATACATCGTGCTAGCAACCGACGTGATCATCAGTTTGTTGCGGTCAATTGTGCGGCGATCCCTGAGAATTTGTTAGAGTCAGAACTGTTCGGTCATACCAAAGGCGCATTTACTGGCGCAGCAAATAATTATGAAGGCTTATTTCAAGCTGCAAATAAGGGCACCATTTTTCTCGATGAAATTGGAGATATGCCGCTTAATCTTCAAGTGAAATTATTGCGAGTTTTGCAAGAACGCCAAGTGAGGCCAGTTGGATCGACTAAAAGTGTACCCATTGATGTGCGAGTAATTTCAGCGACACACAGTGACATTGATCAGGAAATGGCTGAAGGAAATTTCAGGGAAGATCTTTATTATAGACTAAACGTGGTTGCATTAGAGATACCTAAACTGGTTGATCGTCGTGAAGATATTCCATTGTTAGCAAAATATTTCTTGAAGGAATTGAGCGAAAATTCCAAGAAAAAAATTAAGTCGTTTGCAGCTGAAGCGCTTGAATTGTTAATGACAGCGGTATGGCCTGGAAACGTAAGACAACTAAAAAATGTGGTTGAGCAAAGTTTTGCTTTATCTACAACGACAATCATCCCTGCAAGGTTAGTACTAAAAGCACTAAGAGGGAAGGAAAATGAAATCATGTCTCTTACCGAAGCTAAAAAACGGTTTGAACGAGACTATTTATTAAAGTTGTTGAAGTTAACAAGTGGCAATGTGACTCAAGCCGCTCGTTTGGCAAATAGGAACAGAACAGAATTTTACAAACTACTGCATCGCCATCATTTGGAGCCCTCCGAATTTAAAACCGCTAGTCATGCGTAATAGTCATTAGGTTTCATAGTCTGTTGTTCCCGACGATATCATTAGCCCCCTTTTAATAGAGGGGGCTATCTTACTGATAATTCAACTTAAACTTCCTTGGCGTGGTATTCGCATTCGATCAGTTGTCAATTTATAGCTGAATTTAGAAACTAAGGTTTTAGAAGGATGAGTATTTCGAAGAAAGTGTGATGTGGTCGATATTTATACCATAAAGATGTGTCACAGTTGGTCGAGTTTGTAATCAATGCTAATGGATTTAGATCAAAATTTAGAGTTGATTTTTTATGGCGAATTTAAGTTTGCGTTTTAGGACGGAATTATGAAAACGGTAATAGGAATGTTAGTTATTGGTGTTAGTTTATTTTACTTTGCTAGTTATGTTTCATTGATTGGATAATTCGAATAATTTAAAATATTTTCTCGTAAACTAAAAAGGCTTTTTTGGAGAGAAATATTTTGAAAATAACTATTTACCACAACCCTCGATGTAGCAAGTCTCGCCAAACGTTGGCATTGTTGCAAGAAAATAGCCCTGAAGAAAATATTAAACAGATTGAGTATTTAAAATCACCGCCTAGTTTGCAGGAATTAAAAGCAATTTTAACGATGTTAAACATGTCACCTTTAGAATTGATACGTAAAAATGAGGAAGAATACAAAATGCTAAATATTAACAATTCAAATTATAGTGATAGTGAATTGTTAAAACTGATGGTTGAGAATCCAAAGCTAATTGAGCGACCTATTGTTGTCATAGATGATAAAGTCGCAGTTATTGGTCGGCCGCCTGAGTGTGTGTTGGAATTTTTCAATTAGACAATGCAATCTAACTTTAACATCCTCCACTGCCTTCTTTGCAAACCGTGTTAAAATTATAGTCGTTTGTGAAACTATCCAGAAATGTTGATTTTGCATCAATATACACTGCATAACTATTAGATCCTTTGTTATCAATTTCCGAATTATTCATTTCTAATCTAGATCTATTTTCATTTCGATTGGATATAATTTGAATTGCTGCTGCGGGTATACCCGCAGTTACAGCGCCAGCATATTCAATTAATACATTATCAAATACGTTGTTACTACCGCCGTCAGAATTGATAAATCGAATACCTTTCCAGTATTGATTTGAACCAGGATTGGTTTTTTGAGACAGTGCTGAAAATCGAATCCTATTGAAATTTGTACCAATTGCTTTCAAACTGCTTGAAGAACCATTGATTGTTAGACTAGTTCCCTGGTTAAATAACAAAGTGGCACCTGCTTGAATTTCTAAATTTCCGGCAATTGTTACATTATTAAAAAAAGCATAGGGTGAATTAATTCCTGGCCATGTGTCACTTATATCTAATGTTTGGTTAAAATTCTCGGGTTCAACAGTGACAAAGTCGTTTGGATTATTACCACTATAATCTGACTCGACATCCAGAAATTTAATTGCTCGGGAGGATATTAATGCCGCTCCTTCAGAATTTTGTGTAATGGTATTGTTAGAAAAATCCCTTAAAACTCCATCAGTTTGAACAAAAAATCCGTACCCTGAGGATAATCGTAATGTGGAGTTTTGAATGCTAACTTCTGACTGAAAACCCACAGAAACATTTGCATTATCGCCATCGAGTTTATTCCCACCAAATTCCATAATAACCCAATGAAGTTGATTTCTTCTTTGCGTTGTATTTCTGAATTGAACGCCTATCCATTTTCCACCGACTTTATCTTCACTGCTCATTAGTATCTGTTGGTTTTCAGTACCAACAGCGTGTAATGACGCATTTCGCGTATTTACTTTTAATCCGGCATTTTCTTTAAAATAGAGTTTTACTCCGGGCTCAATTGTTAGATTTGTTTCATTGACTTGAAGATTTTCTTCAATAAGGTAGGGAATAGTGTGATTAACCCAAGTGACCGAAGAAACATTATTAGCAGAAAAAGAATCTTGTGGTTTTAGTTCTTTTTCCCCAATTACGATGAAATTATTGTCATTTGAAATTCCGCCTTTATTAAATATATTTTCACCTAGTTGGTGTGTTTGATTAGAGGATATATAAATTGGGTAATTGTTGTTGTATATCGTATTATTTTCAAATTCAGCAATAAAGCTATTTTCGTCAATAAAAGCACCATAGGTTGCAGCACTATTTCTAATAACATTGTCTGTGAAAGTTAATTTTCCACTGATCTTACTATCAATTCGTTCATTATTAACATTAAAGCCCCCATTGCCATTAATAAATCCTGGTCCGCCAGCGTATTCAATAACAACATATTTAAATTTGTTTGGGAAAGCATTTCGCCGCCATACGCGAATACCGGCCCAACTACCTTTTTGCGTTATCGTGCTAGTAAAATAAATGGGATTATTGGCATCACCTTCGGCAATGATGCTTCCACCATTTACTGTTAAACCACCTCTTGCTTCGAAGAAAAAGATGGTATTGGGTTCAATTGTTAAGATTGCATTGTTGGTGATATTTATCTGGCCGATAACTTGGTAGCAGCCGCTTTTGATGGTTTGCGTTGTACTAATGTCACTATTTAAAGTTTCTGGTTCTTCATCGCTTTTACAAACGCGGGAAGCGACATCGATATCCCCAATGAACATCAATGGAGTAGTAGGCGTAGGTTTGCCTTCACCGCATGAGCTTAATAAAAAAACTAAAAATAGAAGAATAACGATTTTCAGAGGTACGTTGTATGTCATTTATCCGCCAAAATTAGATGCGTTCAAAATCAATGCTTTGGAGGACCTTTTTGGATGGACCTTCCCCACAGACTACGAATATTATTTTAATATATTTAAATGCTACTTAATGTGAGAGTTTTCACAGCAAAATTCTAATTTATTCACTAGCTTAGCGCAATAACACAACAAGGTGAAGAGACTTGAGTTGATTGGTATTTAGAAAATGTTGGAAAGTGATTCATATAGAGATCGTTACATAATTCGAGTGAATTAAAACAAAAACTTTATGATCTGCTAATTGGCCTTGAAAATAGCGTTATAAACTTACGCCACTCAATGGAAAAAAACTTTCCTGTGAGTTAAAAACACTGACATTGTTGCGACCATTTCGTTTACTTTTAAAGAGAGCTTGATCTGCGTTGGAAAGCAAAGCATTAATGTTGGACTCATTGCATTGTAATGCTACGCCGATACTACAGGTGATTCTCTTTTTCGCAGAAATCGCGTTCGCATGAAATATGTTGTTTTCTGTCACTAAACGAATTTTCTCAGCCAAATTAATTGCCCCATTGAGGGAAGTTTGAGGTGCAATTATTACGAATTCATCGCCACCAAAGCGCCCTAATATATCAATTTTGCGGCAGTGTTGTCGCAATAGTTGGCTGAAATCATAAATGAGTTTGTCACCCATTAAGTGTCCGTTTTGATCATTAAAGTATTTAAAATTGTCTAAATCGATAAATAGTAACGCTAAGTCTTGGTTGTGTCTTTCATTGCGTTCAATTTCAATTTTTAAGGCATCAATAAACGATTTTTTATTGAGTAGTCCTGTTAGGCTATCAAGCGTAGCTTGTGCTTTAAGCTGTTCGATGAGTTGAATTTTTTCAATAACATTGATTGCGTCACTTGCAAATTGGTTTAGTACTCTCAGTTCATGTTCAGAAAATCCTGAATCACATTTTCGGTATACAGTAATGCAACCGATGCTACCTTTTGGAGTAGGCAAAGGGACACATATGACAGATCTAATACCTTCTAGCTGTGCTACTTCTGCATTTTTACAATTGGGATTGCGGGAGACACAGGTTGTGACAAATGGTTTTTGTGTTTCAACGACTTTACCGGTAATACCTTCTCCAAATTTAATCTGTGGTTGAGACAAAAATTCCTGTGTCAAACCATAACCTTTTACTAAGTTAAGTGCGCCAGAAGAAACATCAAAAATTCTTAATGTTGCTGCTTCTGCATTTAGCAAGTGAGTGGCAGATTTTACAATGTGGTCAAATACCTTTTCTAAACCATCCAAAACTAATATTTGATCAGGTATTAAAAAGACACGATCCAGTATCTTATTTTCATAATTCATGGCTATAAAACAACTACCTATTCGGCTATCGTAAAAACAGCAGCGATACTAATGCGTTTTAACTTAAGACTAACTGAAAAATTTATTTATACAGGCATAACTGCATATTTTTTATGTTTTGTTAGATTATTAGTACCAATAAAGCGCAAAAGGTTTCCTAAAAGATAGCTAAAATATTGTTTAATCTAGGTTATTACAGAAGCGTTAGAACGTCCGGTGATAGTTATTATTTCTGATATTTCCATTGCAATTTTAGCGAGAGGGGCAAGGTAAGTTGATACCTCTTGATGTTGCAGTTCCGTGTCATGCTCATATTGTTCAAGATATACCCTTATCGTCGCACCTTCTGTGCCTGTGCCAGACAAACGAAAAATCACTCTGGCTATTGTGCCAAACTCTATAACAATTCCTTGGTTATGCGTTGTATGATTGTCAACAGGATCAATATAAGAAAAGTTGTAAGCGTTGTTTACAACATATGAGTCAAAAGTCTGATTTGCTAGGTTTGCAAGTTTCTTATTTAATGTTTCCATAACGTTGTTTGCAAGGTTGGAATCTATTGCTTCGAAGTCATGTCTTTCATAATAATGTCGGCCAAATGTTTTCCAATGATTATGAACAATTTCTTTGACTGATTTTTTCTTAACGGCCAATAGATTTAACCAAAATAGTACAGCCCAGATTCCATCTTTTTCCCTTATGTGGTCCGCACCTGATCCAAAGCTTTCCTCACCGCAAAAAGTGATTTTATTTGCATCGAGTAGATTCCCAAAATATTTCCATCCAGTGGGTGTTTCATAACAATCAATGCCCAGTTTTTCTGCAACAATATCTACGGCGCGACTCGTGGGCATTGAACGAGCAACGCCACATGGGCCTGATTTATATTCTTGAATATAATGTGCATTGGCTGTCATTATGGCTAAGCTGTCACTAGGCGTAACAAAAAAATTACGCCCTAATATCATGTTTCTATCTCCGTCTCCGTCTGAAGCGGCACCTAGATCGGGTGCGTGATTACTTTGCATAACTTCCAACAATTGTTCTGCGTGTGCAAGATTGGGATCGGGGTGTCCACCATTGAAGTCTTCACTGGGTTGTTTATTAATAACCGAATCTTCCGTTGCATAGAGTCGTTTTACAAAGATTTCCTTAGCGTAGGGTCCGGTAACGGCGTGCATAGCGTCAAAACAAAGATGCAGAGAACCTGTTTTGATACTTGAGCGTATGATTGGAAAGTCAAAAATACTTTCCATTAAATCTGCATACTCGATGACGCTATCGATGATTTCGATTTCGGTATTCTGAAGTTTAATTTTATCAATTTTGCTGATATCAACGGCTTGTGATTCACAGGAAAAATAATGAGAAATTTCCAGTGAATTTTTGTATATCACTTCTGTAATCTTTTCAGGCGCAGGACCGCCGTTTGCTGAATTAAATTTGATGCCAAAGTCCGCGTCGGGTCCCCCAGGATTATGACTTGCCGATAGAATGATTCCGCCATCTGTTTGATATTTTCTGATTAGTAACGATGCGGCAGGCGTAGACAATAATCCGTTCTGCCCAACAATAATTTTTTTAAACTCGTTTGCTGCAGCCATTCTAAGGATTATTTGAATGGCTTCTTTGTTATAAAATCGTCCATCTCCACCCAAAACAAGTGTTTTATTTTTGCAGCTATCGAATATATTGAATACAGATTGCACAAAATTTTCTAAATAGTGTGCTTGTTGAAAATGTTTTACTTTCTTTCTTAGGCCAGATGTGCCTGGTTTTTGATCTTTAAATGGAGTCGAATTAATTTTTGTCATAAATGTTACTCAGGAAACTGTTCTTAAGTTGGGAATTATTTACACAAATGGTTTTTATTGAAAAACACAAATATTTTATTTCAGTTAAATCATGTATTTTACACAAAAGTTAGCATAATTTGTTACATAAAAACCTTGAAAAAAAAGGAATTGGACATATTTTAGGAGAAGCCCATAATTTCACTAGAATTATTAATAAGGAGCCGGTAGTGACTGAAACTGTTGATTCGCACAAAGAAACGCTTGGTTTTGCAACAGAAACAAAACAACTTTTGCATTTGATGATAAATGCATTGTATTCAAATAAAGAAATATTTCTTAGAGAGCTCATTTCAAATGCGTCAGATGCGTGTGATAAGTTGCGTTTTGAGGCGCTATCAGATGATGCATTATATGAGAATAATGGTGATCTAAAAATTCAGATTGAGTGTGATAAAGAGAACAAGACAGTGACCATCCGGGATAACGGTATTGGCATGAATCGTCAAGAGGTTATTGATAATATCGGTACCATTGCAAAATCTGGTACAAAACAATTTTTTGAGTCTTTAACCGGTGATCAGGCTAAGGATTCAAACCTAATAGGCCAATTTGGGGTTGGCTTTTATGCTTCATTTATTGTCGCCGATAGTGTTACGCTTAATACTCGCCGTGCAGGATTGGGTGTGGAACATGGGGTGCGTTGGACATCTGCCGGTGAAGGTGAATACAGCCTTGAAACAATTAAAAAGGAAGACCGTGGTACTGAAATAATTTTACATTTAAAAGAAGGCAACGAAGAGTTTTTAGAAGATTTTCGCTTAAGGAATATAGTTCAACGATATTCTGATCATATTAATTTAGATATTGAAATGCCCTCCACGGAAGAAGAGAAAAAGGGTGAATTGGAAAAAATAAACCAAGCTTCTGCGATTTGGAAGAGACCAAAAAATGAAATTTCAGAATCTGAATATAATGAATTTTACAAACATGTATCTCATGATTTTGAAGATCCCATAGCGCATGTGCATACTCATGTAGAAGGTAATCAATCCTATACGTCACTTTTTTATATCCCTGCAAGAGCCCCGTTTGACTTGTTTGATAGAGAGCGTCGCCATGGCATTAAACTCTATGTCAAACGAGTGTTTATTATGGATGACGCAGATCAATTAATTCCAGATTATTTGCGCTTTGTTCGTGGTCTTGTTGACTCTGAAGATTTACCGCTCAACATATCCCGAGAGATTTTGCAAAAGAATCAATTGATAGACAAAATGCGCAGTGCATCCGTTAAAAAGATTTTGTCTTTATTGGAAAATATTGCAAAAAATGATAAAGAAAAATATACAACTATCTGGAAACAGTTCGGACAGGTAATTAAAGAAGGTCCGGGTGAAGATTTTGCAAATAAAGATAAGATTGTTAGTTTATTAAGATTTTCATCTACACATGATGATAAAGACACTCAGAGTGTTTCAATTTCTGAATATATTGAACGAATGCAGGAAAGTCAGGAAAAAATATACTATATCACCGCTGAAACATTTTCGGCTGCGAAAAATAGTCCGCACTTAGAAGTGTTTCGTAAAAAAGGAATTGAAGTTTTATTGCTAAATGATCGTGTTGATGAATGGATGATGAGCCACTTGACTGAATTTGAAGGCAAGTCATTTTGTTCTGTTACCAAAGGCGATTTAGATCTGGGCTCATTAGAAGATCAATCCGAGAAAGAACAACATGAAAAAGCGGCCGAAAGTGCAAAAGATATTGTTGAAAAGTTGAAAAAAGTGTTAGAGAAACAGGCCAAAGATGTTCGAATTACACATAGGTTAACAAATTCTCCAGCTTGTTTGGTTGTTGAAGAGGATGAAATGGCTGCAAATTTACAGCGAATGTTAAAATCAGCAGGACATGAAGTGCCTCATAATTTACCCATTCTTGAGATAAATCCATCTCATTTATTAGTTGAGCAGTTGCGTACTGAGGATAATGATGAAAATTTTGAAAATTGGGCAAATTTGTTATTTGAGCAAGCCTTACTTGCTGAAGGTGGACAATTAGAAGATCCAGCAGCATTTGTTAGTCGGTTAAACAAATTACTCGTTGATTTGCAACATTAATCCTATTTCGCCAGTTTTATTACAGATGTGTAGTAAAGCTGGCGAATTAATTTGCTATCAGTTTCCAAAGATATAGTCGATTAATCGCTCGCTGTTCTCCCTCGTTTGTATTTATTTGAATTTAGCTGAATTTATGAGTAATGCGCTTTAAATTAATTGAATATCAAGTATCAATCTTTACAATGTTGCCATTCTAAAGAATCAGAACAAAAAGAGGAATTCTCTATCGTGGCGAGCAAGGCAGTGGTGATAGCATTATTATTGTCAGGCGTAGTGTGTTGCGCCAAAAAAGACGAAGTACCTATAGATAAAGAAAAACCTGAGCTACCACAAAATACGGTTCTCAGTGACTTCCTGCCTTTTGAAGTTCAAGCATTTGAGAACGGCGGTAACACTACCAAAAATTTGAATTTTGTGGACGCGAATAATCCACATGGTTCTCCAAAATCAATAATTGCGAACAATGGAGTTATTACACCATTAAATCCACTATTCTCTGTAGGTGACTTTGATGCGACTACATTTAGTGTGAAGAATGAGCGTGCTGAAACATTGCTTTATCGGGAAGATAATAAGCTTTTTTCGGTGCAGCTAAATGATGTATTCGCTATCGAAAATAAACCGCTCTCCACAGAGGCAAATGCAAATTTATTGTGTCCTCAATGGGATGCTTGGGCAAGTGATTACTCCAATCCAACGAATTCTCGATACATATATTATTTGGCAAATGATTGTTTGGCTGCTGATGGGGGTAGTTGGTATATGGTCTCTGCTAATTTCCTAAATGATAATGCACCACAATTATTACCAACTAACATAAGTCATTTTATTTCTGCATTATATGATTCAGCCGATGGAGGACTGTCGGGGTGGCTCGCGATCACGTTAGATAATAGATTGGTGCAGTACGATGTAGATCTACAGGTTGAAAAAAATATTTCGTTTAACGCTGAACCTTTAATTGTATCATATGATGTAAATTTGCTTTCACTTAACCAAGAGAAAAATCTAATTTTGAGTGATAAGAATCGTATTGTTTTGTATGACCCCTTGATGCAACAAGTCATTGCAGTTCATGAGCTATATTCAACTTCTGAAATAGGTAGTGTATTTTCTTGGCGTTCTAATGGCGATCACGTGTATTTTACCTTGAATAAATATAATTCAAATGAGGAGTTCACAGAAAGCGTTATTTACCGGGTATCATTAACCGAATTTACAATAGATGAATTACATAAACAAAACTCTTTTATTGAAATAATTGAGCTAAACTCGGATGGATTAATGTTTCTTTCCTTTAAGAAAATAAATAAAATTCATTTTGATACTTTAGATGTTGTTGAATTGTCAATTCCAGATAACTTTGTCTTTGCTCGTGATGAAAATCAGAATATTCGAATATTCACACGAGAATTATTTAGCTATGTTGAATTAGTAAATAAGACAAACAAATACTATCGCGTGTTGATGGTAATGAATTCCAAGGAAAACATTTATGAGCAGTTGGAATTCTATAATATAGTTGGTGTAGTGTACTCAAAAGATAAACCGTTTATCTCTGATAGAACAGTGGATTATTTGGTTGTAGAAAATTTTTCTAGAAATGCAGGGCTTAGACAATTGTATTCGATTAAAGCGAATGATTATTTAGTGAGGACGAAAGTTGGAGAGTTACCAATTGACAGCAATCCTCAGCTACTGTCTCAATTCGTATCTTATGGAAATAGTAAAATATTAGTTGATGGAAAGATTAACTTTGTAAACGAAATATTTTTTATTGACATTAATATTGAAAACTCCTTAACAAGAGTAACTAATAATAATGTGGTAGAAAAAGCAGTGAATTTATAGATTAGGTGTGGAAGGATATTTTGAAATCGATTTGCACCGAGGTTGGATTATAACCTCAATGCAAATCGATAATTTGTCTGACTATCTCGTTATTAAGCCGTAGTCAAAGGAATGAGTACGTAAAGTAATAAAATCAGACCAAGAAAAATAACAGGTACTGTAGCGTTTCCCATAATTAACCCCTCCGGTTTATTTAGTTTTTGCGTTAATAAAATAAAATTAATAACACACATGGAAATTAAATAACAATCTATTTAATCTTCAAGATCAATACAATATATAATGTTACAAAAAGGATCAAGTATTAATTTGCTGATTTTGTAGGTTATTGATCAGTCGTTTGAAGCGGTTTGGTACACAATTATTTTGAGAAAAACGTCAATAAATATGAATTGTAAAATTTATAAAAGTCTTAAAAAACAAGATACTTATGTTTACATGGCGTCTTCGGATGATTTTAATGTTTTACCACAAGAATTGATAAATATGCTGGGTAAACTTGAATTAGTCATGGAGATTGAGTTAACGCATCAAACTAAACTTTCGCAAGAGAGTGCACTAGATGTGATCAATAGAATAAAAGAAAACGGTTTTTTCATACAGTTGCCGAGGCAAGAAAAAAAAGAGCCGGAAATTAACCGGCTCTTCTAAAGGCATTCACGTTTGTATCTAGATCTATTTAGCCATGGAAGGCCATACCCGATCCGAGCACCGCTAGGACTATACTGATGCCAGCAAGGTATAAGCAGTAAATCGCGTCATGTGCCATAATATCAGTTGATTTCTTAGCCATAATTTTCTCCCAATCGATTGTTAATAAAAGTACTGTTAATGTCAGTGATACTGACACCAGTAACCTTATTATTTCAGCGTTATCACTTCAAGAGAATGACCATAAAATATTTATGTCATAATTATTAAGCCTATTTATAGTGGGGTAATAAATGCTCATATTTGGTGTGGTTATACTTGAGGAAAATACTAATGTAATTTTAAATCATTGAAATATATGTGAAAAATAGACTGAGCGACTTATGACCTTTTTTGAGAAATTAGAAAAAAGGCGCGATATTTCTATCGCGCCTTTTAACAATTAACAGTACTTTATTAAAACTAGATGCTGGAATTAACCATGGAAAGCCATGTTAGAACCTAAAATACCAAGTACTAAGCTTATCGCTGCTAAGTAAAGTACATAAATAGAGTCATGCTTCATTATATGATTGTCTTTCATTATCCTACCCCTCATAGATAGTTTGTATATTAACGTGAATGCCTTGTTAAAAGGACAGCATTACCTTACCAAAACACTTATGTTTATTGCAAGTATCTTTTATCGCTATTATTGAGTAATTTTATTAAAGAAAGTAAGGGTAAATCTGAGCTGGTTATTCGTTTTTATCTGGCAGGATATTGAACGAGGTTATAATCCATTGATACGTCTAAATAATATATTTCAGAAACACTAATGATGTGTTTGTAAGCGTTGTTTGCCAATTTCCCTTTACATAACTACAGAATATTTAAGAAACCGGTTTTTACGGCAATTTAATTATCTAAAACAGCACGTTTCCTGCTAGTTCAAGCAGACTAATCTAAATCAAATTTCCAACTACATTCGATTTTAAGATTGGTTAATTTATTTATAGGTGTTTTCTTTAGCAAGGGGTGTGGGTGATTATAAAGCACCCTAATTATGTCGCCATCATGGGTAGTGTCGTGAATAATTATGCTATTGAAAAGTGAATGATTTTTTAACTCGTTGGAATGTTAAGTTTTAGAAAGTAAAAACCGATAAATACCGGAATCGAGAGTATTTAAATTATCTGGCCGGTTATGAGTGAATTCAATACAACGTAGGAATTAACCTTGAAAATGGGGTATTTGGGTAAAAAAATTTGAAATACATAATTTTACCTATTGTTATCAGCTTGGTAGTTACCGGTGGACAATTTTATTTTTCGTCAGAGGAAGAGTTGCCGATTTCGACACTTTTTGTCTGCGTGGTGTGGGTTATTTTTGCGAAATTGAGCGGAAGCCGAAATTATTTAAAAAAACCTAGCGTAAATAACACTGTGACGGAACAGGATGTAGATGATCTAGACCCAGGATATTTGAAATTTTTACAACAATTTCACGGATTGTTTGAAAAAGAAATTAAAGGTGTTGATAGTGACTTGATTCGATCTCGTACATTAATTTCTGAAGCCGTTAGTGAATTGCAAACAAGCTTTAATGGATTGAGTGGACAGGCAAATAATCAACTTGAGATGGTAATGCAACTTATATCAAAAACGACTGATTCAGGAGGATCTCAAGATGAAAACTCAAAAATCAAAAGAATGAGTTTTGCAGAGTTTACTTCTGAAACGAATACTTTATTGGATTATTTTATTCAACAAATTATTGCAACCAGTAAAGATAGTATGGAAGTAATGCATGGAATAGATGATTTAGCTGTTCAAATGAATGCGGTTGAGGAATTGTTAGATGATGTTAGAGGGATTGCGAACAAAACAAATATGTTAGCTTTAAATGCCGCAATCGAAGCAGCCAGGGCTGGTGAGGCTGGACGAGGATTTGCTGTAGTTGCGGATGAAGTTAGAAATTTATCTCAATCGTCAAATGATTTTAGCGATAAAATTAGTGAACTCATGAGTAAAGCGATTGAAAATATACAGGTGGCACAGCGAACAATTGAACACATGACCTCTAAAGATATGATGTTTGCAATTGAATCAAAACAAAGAGTTGATCAAACTTTTAGTGAAATGGATCAACTAAATGATTTTGTCGCTAAAACATTGAGTGATGTTTCTAATGGAACTGAGGAAATTGGAAGTAAAGTTAACACTGCGGTTAGGGTGCTGCAATTTGAAGATATAGTTAGACAATTGGTTGAGCATGTTCAGTCAAGGTTGGATTGTTTTCTAAATGTTATGTCGGGATTTGATGATGCAGGCTTGGGTGGCATTTCGAACAAAGAATTACAATTGCTAATTAATAAAATTCAAAACGAATTGAAAGAATTGAGTGATTTACATGATGATGTGAACACACAATCAGTGCTTCAAAAAAATCTTGAAGCCGGTGCGGTTGAGCTTTTTTAAAAGTGAAGAAAACCAATGGAAATGTAAAATTGAAATGAGAGTATTTTTTTACCTTATTTTCAATGATACAAGTTTGTGTATAAAGGAGTGTAATAATGGCTGTTTCTAGTACTGATTCTGATAACGGTAACAAAGTAAGTATTATAATTAAAGGTCGATTTGACTTTAATGATCATACAGATTTTCGTGAATCCTATCGACAATATCCAGCGAATGCAGCGTATACCCTAGATATGAAAGATGCGGATTATATGGATAGTTCGGCATTGGGTATGTTGCTACTATTACGTGAGCATGCTGGTGGAGACAATGCAAGTATTGAGGTTGTTGGATGTAAGCCGGAAATTAAAAAAATATTGGCGATTGCAAATTTTCAAAAATTGTTTGAAATAAAGTAACTTTGTTTTACAAAGTGTCTTTATGAAAATATTTGTAGTCGAAGATGAAGATACCAATGCTCTGATTCTCAAAAAAATTCTTGAGGATAAGTCGCATGAGGTTCATTTTGCATACAATGGTGCTCAAGCCGTTGCGCAAATAGATACGATCAATCCAGACTTGATTCTAATGGATATTTTGATGCCGGTTATTGATGGGTATCAGGCGACAAAATTGATCAAGGAGAAGATGGGGGAGCGCTTCGTTCCAATAATTTTTATCACTTCAATGGATGGTGATGAGGCACTCATAAGTTGTTTGGAAAATGGTGGCGATGACTATATTAGTAAGCCATTTAATAAGCACGTTTTATATGCGAAAATCTCTGCCATGGAACGCATTCGGACTTTGCATAATACTATTCGAGATCAAAAGCAACATCTTCAAGAGCTTAATAATTATAATCGAAAAGAACAGATCATAGCGGAGAAAATTTTTAAAAAAGTTATGAGCAAAGGTGAGCTTGATTCACCTGTAATCGATAGTTTTCATCAACCTGCGGATACATTTAATGGCGACATTGTTATGTCGGTTAATAGTCCATATGGTGGGATGAATTTTCTAGTAGGAGACTTTACTGGTCACGGTTTGGCTGCTGCGCTGTGTTCGATGCCGGTAGTACAAATATTTTATGTTATGTCATACAAGGGATATGGCATTCAAGATATTATTAAAGAGATTAATAGAAAAACCATTCAGTTTCTTCCAAAGGGTCGCTTTTTTGCCGCGTGCATCCTAAATATAGATGTAAAAAATCACAAATTGAAGTTGTGGAATGGCGGAATGCCAGATGCGTATTTTCTAAATGAGGATCTTGGCATTAGAGAAAAGTTAATTTCCAATAAGGTTCCATTAGGAATTGTGGATAATGATCAACTTGACACAACGCTTAATATTTACGAAATTCATCAAAATGATCGGTTGTTTATTTATTCTGACGGACTAGTTGAAGCACACAATGAGAAAGATGAAATGTACGGTCAAAGTCGATTGGAAGATGTTATTCATTCGTGTCACAAAAGTGAGTCGCTTGTTTCAGAAGTTAAGTCGAATTTAGATCAGTTTATCCAGAATAAGCCGTTCCAAGATGATGTCACTATGTTAGAAATTCGATGTGATTTTGAAAAATTCAATACTCAAAAAGATGGTGTTGTTGCAATTCCGAGGACAGGGGATTGGGAGCTATCTTTACGATTAGATTCTAATAAAATACAAACAACTGAGCCAATTCCCATCATGATTGCTGTTCTAAATGAAATGCAAGAATTTAGAAATCATCGAGAAACTTTATTTACAATTGTTACTGAGATGTATAGCAATTCATTGGAACATGGTTTGTTAAAGTTAGATTCAAATATTAAAAAGACCGCAGAGGGGTTTGCCAAATATTATCAGTTAAGAGAAGAAGGATTACAAAAACTGGAAAAAGGCTTTATTAAAATTCGATTTCGCCATGGTTTACATGCAAATGGTGGGACTTTATATATTAGTATGGAAGATTCTGGTGATGGATTTGATGTTGAAAGAGCTGTTAAAGATATGGGCGTTAATAAATACCATCATGGTCGTGGCTTAGCAATTTTACAAACATTGTGTAATGAAGTGAGCCATAATGCGAAAGGTAACGAAGTCCACACTGTATTTGAATGGACAAACTTGCAAACAGAACATTAACAAATAATTGAATTCGATTTGATAAATATTGGCGTTAATTTCATCCTTAATTATAATATATGACCTCTTTGTACCCAAAGATCAAGCCTTATGCTACACATGAAGTTACAGTCGATGATCCACATGTACTGTATGTTGAAGAATGTGGAGATTGTGACGGTATTCCAGTTTTATTCTTGCATGGCGGGCCAGGTACTGGCATTGAACCTTATCATCGCCAGTATTTTAATCCTGATAAATATCGCATTATTTTATTTGACCAGCGTGGTTCAGGAAAATCTACACCTCATGCTTGCATTGAAAAAAATACAACTCGAGATTTAATACGTGATATTGAATTTTTAAGAAAAAAATTGTCGATTGAGCAATGGATTGTATTTGGTGGTTCTTGGGGTTCAACATTAGCGCTAGCGTACGCACAAGCCTTTCCCGATAACGTAAGTGCTTTGGTGTTAAGAGGCATTTTCCTTTGTCGTCAAAAGGAGTTAGATTGGATTTATAAGTCTGGCGCAAGTAAAATATTTCCGGATTATTGGCAGGATTTTTTATCACCGATTTCTGAAGATGCGAGAAATAATTTGCTGACAGCTTATTCAAAAATTCTAAACGGAAAAAATGAAATCGCAAAAATGGCTGCATCGAAAGCATGGTCAATTTGGGAAGGCCGGACCGCTAGTTTAACTGAAAAAAAAGAAGTGATATCGCATTTTTCTAGTTCAAAAATCGCGACTGCAGTTGCAATGATTGAGTGCCACTATTTTATCAATCATGGTTTTTTAGAAGAAAATCAATTAATATCAAATGTCGATAAAATTAGGCATATACCCGGATATATTGTGCAAGGACGTTATGACATGATCTGTCCTGTCGAAAGTGCTTGGGAATTACATAGGGCTTGGCCTGAAGCACATTTTTCAATTGTAAAGGATGCAGGTCACGCTGGTTCTGAAAATAGTATAGCGTCAATGCTTGTTTCGATCATGAATGAATTGGCCAGGCAAATTGCGAAGCAATAAATGCACGTACACGATCCGTTTTCAGTGGATTAATGTCCGGCATACATGTCATTGATTTCTGATTCAAAGTGAGAATGTAATATTTTTCGCCTAATTTTTAATGAGGGTGTTAATAATGAATTTTCATCTGTCCATGGTTCTATAGTTAATGTAATCTGACGAATTTGTGCGTATCCAGGGAATTCATTTAAACATGTGCAGATCTTTTCAAGCACTAAATGTTTTATATTGCTATCAGTTAAACTCTTTTTATCGTTGTAATCCAGTTGATGTTTGTTACAAAATGATTTCCAATTTTCTGGGTTTAGAACGATTATGGCGGTTATGTAGGGTTTCTGTTCTCCAATTACCATAGCTTGTTCAAATAGTGGGTGTAATGAAATGGCAATTTCCATATCAACTGGCGAGATTTTTTCACCATTTGATAGTACAAGAATTTCTTTCAACCTGCCGGTAAGATAAATATTATCACCGTCAATTCGCGCTAAATCCCCCGTCTTAATCCAACCATCATCTGTGAAAACTTCTTTGGTCGCATCAGGATTATTCCAATAACCAAGCATCACACTATCACTTTTACTTTGTAGTTCACTATCTTCTATTCTGACTTCAACATCGGGAAGAGCTTGCCCTATACTGACAGGATCATTATTTTTTAAACGATTGACGCTAATTATGGGGCTGGTTTCCGTTAAACCATAACCTTGTAAAACCGGTAATCCAAAAGAAATAAATAAATGACTAATCTTCGGTGCTAATGGCGCACCGCCACTGATACTAAGCCTTAAGTTACCACCGAGTTTTTCCAATAATTTTGAGGCTACAAGTTTATGTAGCACTGGCCAAAATAATTGACGAATGCCACTTTTTTTCAATCCTTGTTCTATCTCAAACCGCTCCCAGCCAATTTCTTCCGTGAGTTGAAATAACTTCTTAGCAATAGGAGATTTAGAATCCAATTGTTGCTGAATTTTGGTATAAACCCTTTCATAAATACGCGGCACAGATACTAAAATCGTTGGTTTAACAATGACAAGGTCTTCTGGCAATTGTGGAATTGATCGAGAAAACGCAACACTTGCACCAGTCATTACCGGTATGTAGTAACCAACGGTACGCTCTAATGTGTGTGATAGCGGCAAGAAAGACAAGAATAAATCGCTGGGATAAACGGTAACCGCTCGAATGCCAGAGTAAGCATTGCTGAGTATATTCCAATGACTTAGCATTACACCTTTTGGCCTACCAGTCGTACCTGATGTATATACAATTGAAGCTAACGATGATGAATCTTCATGATTTCTATCGCTAGTTAATTCGAATTCGGAGCCCTCATCGATAAATTCTTTGACAGATTTGACATTTATATTCTCATTTTTGTTTTTTGTTTGTACGAGAGTTACAACGAGTGGCATTTTATCAATTTCGTTTGATGCTGCATTTACAGTGTCTAGTTGAACATGATTTTCGATGAGTAAAAGTTGAATTTGCGTCTCGTTACAAATATAGGCAACATTATCGGCTCTATCATTTGGATATAATGGAACAGTGGTTAATTTCTCAGCCAAACATGCTTGTTCAAGAAAAATCCACTCTGGGCAGTTTTTCAACATTAAACCAACAGCATCCGATTTTTTAAGCCCAAAATTACGGATTGCTTTTCGCCATTTTTTGACTTCCTTACTTGCCTCTGACCAGGTGTAGCTAATCCAATCATTGGAATCTGCGGAAAAATATTTGTACGCTAGGTCATTCGGTGAGCGCTGACAACGTATTTGAAATAAGCCATGAAGTGTTTTGGCATCTTTGGGAAGAATAAAATCCGTATTCATTTTGTCCATTTGTTCCACATTAGTTTCTTTTCTATTGAAAACTTATCAATAACCGAGGGTCAAATCAAAACATCTGTGATGGTGCCTTAGAATTTTAGCAGTTGTACAGATTTAAAAAAACAAAATGACTAAATATAAAGCAATTATTTTGCTCGTAATCTAATTTTGACTTAACATGTATATCCGTAAAATGTTGGCTGGGCAAGTTTATCAAGAGTCCACAAAGAAAAGTAAAGTATTGATTTGAAAAGCCGATAATCGTTAGTGGGGAGCATTTAAACAAAAGAATAAAATGCACAAACTATGGCATTGTCTTTGGTTAAAAAATTCATTTATAGGTTAAGGCATCAATGTCTGAGCAGGCTGCACGACAAGTTGAGTTAAAACAAATTTGCTACATAGATGATAGTAAAACGTCAACCTATGTAACAAAAAAAATACTCAGCAAATATGGTTATTTTGTTGATCATTTTCCAGATGCTGAAAGCGCGCTCGATGCCATAATGGAAAATGATTACGAGGTATTGATAACAGATTTAATGATATCCGCTGATGGTGGTGTCAATGGTGATGATTTAATTCGAATAATTCGAAACAGCGGCCATCCATTAAAATCGCAAATTCCTATCATAGTTGTAACTGGTTCATGTGACGATGAAACTGAATCAAAGTTATTACAAGCCGGCGCTAACAATGTTCTAGCGAAACCCATCGATGGTGAGGCGTTACATGAAATCCTTCAAAAGCTATTGCCAATCCAGGCAGTTACCACCACACAAGAGTCAGTAGATCAAGATACGACAAAAGAATCGGATGACGAACCGAATAAAGTCGTTGAAGAAATTATTGTAGAAACAAAAAGTCCTATCTTAAAAACGAAAGAGCGAACTGATGTTGTAAAAAATGAACGTGATGAGTCAATTGAAGTTGAAGATTTGGGGCTTTCCTATAATTCGCCAGAAGTAACACAAAATAGTGAACCAGATATTCCAGTATTAACAGCTATATTTGACGTTAATTCAACAAAGGAAAGCGAAAAAAAGGATTCAACGCCTACGGTAATGCCACCTGAAAAAGTGGAAAAGAAAAAAACCTTTAGTAAAAGTGATGGCAGTATTAAAGCGTCCGACGTATTTTCAGTTAATGATGTAATCGCAAATGAAAGTGTAGCGATACAACCATTGAAAGTGTCAGAAAAAATACCAGAAAAATCTGATGTCAAAGCGCGTATAGAGCAGCCTATTAAAAATGCTATTATAACTGAGCAGAAAGCACCTGCTCCCACACTTGATAAATCTCAAACCGAAGAAGCAAAAATAGAAGTAAAAGTTGATAAGGTTGAGAAACAAGCGCCTGTGAATAGTCCGAAACCCGCTGAAATTCCTAAAATTGTTGAACCGCAAAAATCTGCAAATAAACCTGCTGCAAAAACGACGGCAAAAGCGCAAACGAAAAAAAGTACGGACGCAGATAATCCATTGTTGTCACTATTAAAACACTTAGATGACAATGATAGTCATCAAACCATTGGCAGTAAAGTTAAACAAAAGTCTTCTACTAAGCCAAGTAGCTTTAAATTTAATAAATGGTTTTTTAGATTAGCATGGCTTGTTTTGATAGCAAGCCTTATTATTCCAGCGTCCGTGTTTTGGTATAAATCACAACAAGTAATCGGTGTTGATGTCGTTGCAGTGAAAGAATCGGATATTCACAATGAGATATCGGTACCGGGAATTGTGGTAAGTAAACGCACTATAAAAGTAACGAGTCGTGCGGCGGGGCAGGTTGTTCAGGTGCTAGTTAAAGAGGGTGATGATGTTCAGAAGAATGAAAATTTGGTGAAGATGGATGATCAGGAAGCTATCAGTAATGTTAAACAAGCGCAAGCAAGAGTGTTAAGTGGTGCAGAACAAGTTGCCTTAACCTCAAAAACTCAAGAGCGATTACAGCGGGGATTAGATCTTGGTGCTGTATCACGACAAGCGGTGGAAGATGCAGAGGCAGCATGGAAATCTGCTAGTGCAAAACAAAGTGTGTTAGAAGAAGAATTGAAAGAAGCTGAGTTGAAGTTAGAGCATTTGCAAATTAAAGCGCCGTTTGCAGGTTTGATTAGTTCAGTGTCTGTTCAAGAAGGGCAATGGATAAAACGAGCGGATCCCATTTTAACGTTAGTCGATATGTCGCAACGCGCAATTCAAATTAGGGTTGATGTTAGTGACACGTCTCGACTTAATGTCGGTCAGACTGTGGTTTTAGCAAGCGACGCATTTGATGGAATGTCTTGGCAGGAAACCATAACGCGAATTGGATCAGAAGCAAATACAAAAGATTCGGTTAACTCCATAAAGGTATTTACCAGCTTAGGTCAAGATGCACCAAATTTGAGAATCGGGCAACAGGTTGATGCGACAATTCGCGTTGCTTCCAGAACTAACGCGCTAATATTGCCATACAATGTAATTTTCACCCATGAAGGTAGTTCCCATGTAGCTGTGATTGAAAATGGCCGAATCGTCTTTTTGCCAATTGTTACAGGTATTGAAAGTATATCGGATGTGGAAATTGTTAAAGGATTACGACCAGGGCAACAGATAATTGTGCCAAACGGGCTGCCTTTAGAGGCAGGTATGCGCGCTGCAGCTAGAAATTTACCCCCTGCGAAACCCTAAATTTTTCATGCCCCAATGAAGATTCCTGATGATCGAATTGTATGATATAAGCAAGGTTTTTGAACTTCGAAATAACATAGTATCTGCTATTCAAAATATAAATGTTAAGATTGATAAAGGTGAGTTTGTCGCGATAGTTGGACCGTCAGGCTCAGGAAAATCCACTTTATTATCCATCCTAGGTTGTTTGAGTTTACCCAGTTCAGGGCAATACGTTCTTTCCGGCGTAACGGTTAGTGAATTAGATGACGATTCATTAGCCGAAATTCGTAGTTTACAAATTGGTTTTGTTTTTCAATCTTACAATTTAATCCCTCGATATAGTGCATTAGAAAATGTTCAGATGCCGATGATTTATGCGGGAATATTAGAAGAAGAAAGATTAGATAGAGCGAAATTGGCACTTAATGCAGTTGGAATGTCTGATCGATATGACCATACACCAGCTGAATTATCTGGCGGCCAGCAACAGCGGGTCGCTATTGCGAGAGCAATCGTGAATAATCCAAAATTGATTATTGCAGATGAGCCTACCGGTAGCTTAGATGAGCATTCAACACAGGATGTGATTAATTTATTCCAACAATTACATATGGGTGGCAGAACTATCGTATTCGTTACTCATAATATGGATTTGTTACCGTATGCAACCCGCGTTTTAAAAATGGAACATGGACAATTAGTTGATGCGTAATTTCTTAGAAAATTTAAAACAAGCGTTAGGAGCGATAAAACAAAATAGATTGCGAACATTGATGAGTATTGCGGGCATTGCTTTTGGTATTGCATCTGTCGTTACCGTTGGTGTTATCAGTCAAGGTGGTAGGGATTATATATATTCTGAATTAGAAACCTACGGATTGAATTCAATTTGGGTTTATCGAGAATGGGAAGAGGATAATCCATTTGCAAAAGTTCGAGAGGGAAGTGGTATCACCAACGATGATTACGCTGCCATGAAAAAAAAGATTTGTTGCCCAAGTGTCATGATGTTTAGCCCTTCTGTGTATCCTGAAGAATGGATGAAAAATTTGAGAGTTGGTAATTCTTTCAATAATAGTAGCGTCGAAGGAGTTGATGTTGATTATTTGAAAATAAATAATGATAGTATAGAAAAAGGTCGAAACTTTAGAAAAGATGATATCGTTCGGAAAAAACATGTTGCGATCATTGGATTTCAGTTAAAGGAAAATCTTTTTGGATCAACTAATCCAATTGGTAAAAGTTTGCATATGGGGGATGTGAAATTTACAGTAATTGGTGTTTTAAAATTTAAAAATAGAGAGTTTTTAAATGCGATTGGTGCAACGCAAGGTTTTGAGGTCAATGAACGCATGCTGATCCCATATACATCGTATCAACAAATAATGGGAACGAAAGACATTCATACTATGCGGGCTGAAGCAATGAGCGGTGCGGTTGTTAATAAAGCGTTAGATGAAATTATTCGATTATTACATCGACGACATGGGAATAGATATACTTACCAAACCGAATCAATGTTAGCATGGATAGAGACAACAAATGACGTACTGGGTATGGTCACGTTAATTGGTGTAGTTTCAGCAGTTGTATCCTTATTTGTTGGTGGAGTTGGCGTGTTTAATATTATGTCTTCTTCAGTTATTGAACGAACACGTGAAATTGGCATTCGAAAAGCTTTGGGTGCGCGTAAGGCCGATATTATGTTGCAGTTTTTAATGGAATCAACGTATATTAGTGTCATTGGTGGTATTGCTGGGATAGTCTTAAGTTGGTTTGTTCTAGTTTCATTAATATTTTTTGCCGATTTTACTATTTCATCTGCCTGGATATTTCTCTCAGCTGCGATTTTTGTATCAACAGTAGTTGGGTTATTGGCGGGCTATTTTCCTGCTAAACATGCGGCGTCTCTCTCTCCTAGCGATGCTTTACGTTTTGAGAATTAGTTAATTAATATTTTTAAGGCTATCAGGGATAGAAATATTGGTATTGCTAAGTGAGCCAACAATGGTTTGGTTTTGAGTCTCAAAATCTTTCGATAACCTTTCATATACAAACTTTATTAGTCCGATGGGTGGGTATATAAATTGGTTTCCTTTTAAAAAATAATTTGATGTTTGTGCTGAATCTTCAGCAGAAATCACAATGGATCTTTCAATTAATATTTCGTAAGCGTCAAAGTCGGCATAAAAGGCTTCAGTTTTTTTACTTTCAACTAACGTAATATTTAGGGTGATTTCACCCGCAGCACTACAATCGGATCCATTACAGCGTTGCAGTGACGCAGTAAATGAATATGGATTTGGCATACTGTTTAAATCACTAAAATAAAGTGTGTAACCATCGTAATTGTCACCAGCATTTCTTAGCCACAGTATATCACCTGCATTTCCAATGGCATGCAAAATAATATCCCCAGATTCATTTTGTGATAAGTAGAGTGGGGGGAAAAAACGGGATATATTACTGCTGGATGACGATTTTTGGAGAAATAAATTTATTGATGTGTCATCTGGTTTTTGTTGAGTTGAGCTTTCCAATGCCATTGAATATTCGCTAATTGATTCTCCAACAGACACCGAAAACAATACACTGTCTCCACTTTGTAAATTGTGGGTTTCAGCACCATCGAGCTTATAGTAGGGCTTATCTTCAGATGCGCAGGCGCTAAAAAGTATTGTGATTAAGATTAAATGAAATTGAGTTTTAAAAAATACGGAAATTAGTTTAACAGGTTTCATTTTTATGATTTGTTATTAAAGGACTTACAAAGATACAATCAATTTTAATGGTTTGATATTTTTTTTTGTCGTTTGCTCTGACGATTGCGCCAATTTTTAATTACGACATATCGCCAAATAAGGCGTGAAAAGATATGCCCCATGCTCCCGAAAAAAACACCACAAACAAAACATCCGAGTAAAAACGGTTCCCAAATCGCAAGAAATCCTGTTTTAAGCCATTCATAGGTTAATGAAAATTCAACATCAATCATTGGGGTATCTAATATCCAGGTACCAACTAGGTAACTGAAGTAAAAAATAGGGGGCATGGTCAAAGGATTGGTAATCCAAACCAACGCAACTGAGAGCGGTAAATTGACTTGAAAAAGAAGCGCACCAGCGGCCGCTAATGCCATTTGAAATGGCACTGGGACAAAAGCGAAAAATAATCCAACTGCAAATGCGCCACTGATTGAATGTTTATTTAAGTGCCAAAGATTGGGTGCTAATATGACTTGTCCAAAAATTGACAAAGTCTTGTGGTTTTTTATGGTTTCTTCATTAGGGATAAACCGTTTAATGAATTTTTTTGGCATTCGATTATTATTTGAACCTAATTTGTTCAGAGAGAAAATTTTCTCAATTTACATGACAAGCTGATATGTATTCATATCGGATTGTTTTTTTAAAATTTGAAAAAACAAGTTTTATTAAAGATTATAGGGTATAGCATTTCCAATAATGGTTTGTCACGTTTTTGTGGTTAACTATTGAGTGGTATTAAGAAATTGGATGGGAAAGGGTAAAAGTTAGACTTATTTGTTCGGTGTTTTGTGTCTTTGCTTTAATAAAACATAAATAGCACCTGTACCCCCATGTTCTGGTTTGGCTGAGCAATAGGCTAGTACAAATGGGATTTGTTTTAGCCAGTGAGCGACTTGAGGCTTAATTTTAGGAGCCGACGTCAAATGACCTTTGCCATGAATGATGATTAAGCATCTGTAGTTTGCTTGGAAGCCATGTTCTAGGAATTGGATGGTTAATGATCTGGCTTCGTCAATTGTTGCACCATGTAAATCAAGTGTGTCATCTATCGCTATTTTCCCAGATTTAAATTTTTTCAATAAAGAATGTTGTAATCCCTTTCCGGTGAATAGTAAGTATTCTGAGGGAGAGGAAACGTTATCTAATCCATCTGATAATGCATGGCGAGTCGGAAATGATGCTATTTCAACAGCTTTATAATGGGTATTTTTTTTAACTGGTTTTTCATGAATAACATAATTGCGTGGTTTTATGGGCGAAACATCTTTCATAGCCTCTAAAAAAATTTGTTGGTTTTGGTTATTGTTTCGAGATGTTGTCATGGTGAAAAGCTTAATATAAATATTGTCTGAGATATTATTTTTTCTAACGGAAATTTTTTATCGATTGGTTATAGCATATCCAATATAAATAATAACCACAAGTGCCTTATTCTCTCGAATAACCTGTTTTGGATTCAAACGAATAGTTTGTGTAATCGTCAATTCCTTACGTGTGTCGATAAAGTTATTTCAATAACAAATTTACAACACAGTGGAAAATTTGGCGTACAATATAACCATGAGGATTTTAGTAAGTAATGATGATGGGTATCAAGCTAATGGCGTTCAAATTCTGGCGTCGGAATTAAGAACTATTGCGTCAAGAGTTGATATTGTTGCGCCAGAAGTGAATCGCAGTGCTTCGAGTAGCTCTCTAACCCTTGATCGTCCATTACGCTTGCATAAAGTGTCTGACAATGAGTTTTATGTTGATGGAACACCCACAGATTGTGTACATTTAGCAGTGACAGGATTGTTGGAATATGAACCTGATATGGTGGTTTCTGGAATTAATTTGGGCTCGAATCTTGGTGATGATGTCATTTATTCGGGAACAGTGGCAGCTGCAATTGAAGGTCGCTTTTTAGGATTTCCTGCCATTGCGATTTCACTCACGAGCTGGGAAGGAATAAATTTTCTAACTGCAGCGATTGTGGCGACAAAAATTATTAAACAACTCTCTATTAATCCTTTGCCATCAGATACAATATTAAATATTAATGTTCCAGACCTACCATTGAACGACATTAAAGGGTTGAAAATAACTCGCTTAGGGAATCGTCATAAATCAGAACCTGTTATTAAATCAAAAGATCCACGTGGTAACGATATATTTTGGATAGGTCCTCCAGGTGCAGAACAAGATTGTGGGCCCGGTACCGATTTCGATGCAATAAATAATGGTTATGTTTCAATAACGCCAATACATGTTGACTTAACCCAGTATCAGGCCATGGATAAAGTAAGTAAGTGGATTGAAGGTGTTTCTCTATGAATGCGCGATTACAAGGCATTGGCATGACATCACAGCGAACCAGGGAGCGATTGGCGTCTCGTTTGCGCGATGAAGGAATCACGAATGAAGATGTGTTAAACGCGATGAGATCGACGCCTCGTCATATATTTGTTGATGAAGCGCTTGCTACTCGAGCATATGAAGATACCGCCTTGCCAATTGGTCATGGTCAAACCATTTCACAGCCATACATCGTTGCAAGAATGACTGAAGCGTTGATTAAGGATGGCAAACTCGAAAAAGTATTGGAAATCGGAACCGGTTCTGGTTATCAAACAGCAATTCTTGCGCAATTGGTTGAAAAACTTTATAGCGTTGAACGCATACAAAGTTTACAAATTCGAGCCAGGGCCCGGTTAAGAGAATTAAAGATAACAAATGTGAAATTTAAATATGATGATGGTGTAATGGGTTGGAAAGAAAATGCACCATTTGATGGAATTATTGTGACTGCAGCACCTGTTCAGGTTCCAGATCAATTACTTCTACAGCTTGCTGTTGGCGGGAAAATGATTATTCCAACGGGTTCGAGCGGTCAACAAGTGTTACGATTGATTCATCGTACCAACGAAAGCTTTGAAGAAGAATATTTGGCAGGTGTTGAGTTTGTTCCCCTAGTTGATGGTGTGACTTAACCAGTTTTGATTCAAATTTTTTCCCACCAAAGGAATCTCCCTTGAAGTTGTTTACAGCATTGTATGATAAAACACTCAGTTATTCTGCACATCCTAAAGCAGCTTGGTATCTCGGTGGGTTGAGTTTTGCGGAATCATCCTTTTTCCCAATCCCTCCCGATGTCATGCTTGCGCCAATGTGTTTGGCAAAGCGAAATCGAGCTTGGTTTTACGCTTTTATTACGACTGTACTTTCTGTTATTGGTGGATTGTTTGGATACCTTATCGGTTGGTTAGCATTCGATTTGGTGGAGCCAATTCTGCATGATTTTGGTTATACAGATAAATTTCAATTAGCAATATCATGGTTTAATGAATGGGGCGTATGGGTCGTGTTTTTAGCTGGATTTACACCCATCCCATATAAAGTTTTTACAATCGCTGCTGGTGTAACTGGAATGGCATTGTTGCCGTTTGTCATTGCATCTTTGGTTGGTAGAGGAGCACGTTTTTTTATTGTCGCTGCATTGATGTTTATTGGTGGCGAAAAAATGCAGACAACTCTTCGCAAATACATCGAAATATTAGGTTGGTTTGTGATTGTTTTAGCGATAACACTTTATATTATTTTAAAGTAAACTCGGTTTTTATAAAAAATTCAACGCACGAAACTTGATTGTAAAGTGACATTTTATAGGGAATCTATTTTTAGCCATAATATTTATTGGATGTTATTATGGATTGTCAGTCTTAATTTATGAGAGTGAGTCATTGGACAATTCTGTTGCTTTATTCTCTTGTAATATTCGGGTGTGGCGCGCATGTTCACCATAAAGTCGAAAAAGGAGAAACTTTATACTCAATCGGATTTTATTATGGACAGGATTACAAAGACATTGCACAATGGAATAAGCTTGATACGCCCTATGTAATCAATGAAGGGCAATGGTTACTTGTCGCAGAGCCGCAAACGGAGTGGTGGGAAAAAAAGCGACCAATTCAAAATAAGTCAACAAAACAACATAATCCCAAAAAAAATAATACAACATTAAGGCCGGTAATAAATAATCAGAAAAAACCGGAAAAATCCAAAACGATTGTCGTTGAAGATTTTACGGAGAAAGCGAGTCCTATAACAAAATGGATATGGCCTTCAGAAGGTAAGCTTCTGAATTATAAGGGAAAGTACTCGGGGCATAATAAAGGGATCGATATTGCAGGCAAACGTGGTCAGCCTGTTTATACATCAGCTGACGGTAAAGTTGTATACAGTGGGAATGGGCTCATAGGGTATGGGCAATTAATAATTATCAAACACAACAAATCGTATCTCAGTGCTTACGCACATAATGATCGAATGTTGGTTAGTGAAGGTGAATTCGTAAAGCAAGGACAGCAAATTGCAAAAATGGGACAAACACCTGATAATCACACTTTATTACATTTCGAAATCCGGAAAAACGGAAAACCCGTTGATCCGCTACGTTTCCTGGCACGACGATCTCGTTGATTAACGGAGGCTGCAGATGGCGCAAGAATACGAAGATGTAAAAGAAGTTGGATCAGGTGATAACTTAAGTGAAGATAACATTGGGAATGATGGCGAAGAAATGGAAAATGAATTTGAATTGAAACCGAGTAAGCCATCAAACAAGGAAGCGTCTGACGGCCAATTGGATGCAACACGAATATATTTAAGTGAAATTGGATATTCACCACTTCTCACTGCAGAAGAAGAGGTGCACTTCGCACGACTAGCACAAAAAGGTGACGAAGCTGGCCGTAAGCGAATGATTGAAAGTAATCTCCGATTGGTGGTTAAAATTGCGCGGCGCTATATGAATCGTGGATTAGCCTTTTTAGATTTGATAGAAGAAGGTAATTTAGGATTGATTCATGCAGTTGAAAAATTTGATCCTGAACGTGGTTTTAGATTCTCCACCTATGCGACATGGTGGATTCGGCAAACTATCGAACGCGGCCTAATGAATCAGACTCGGACAATTCGATTACCGATTCACGTTGTAAAAGAGTTAAATGCATATCTACGCGCAGCGCGACATTTTGCGCAAACACAAGATCATGAGCCAACGCCGGAAGAAATAGCAAAACACCTGGATAAGCCAGTATCAGATGTTAAGCGAATTTTAGGCCTGAATGAAAGAGTGACATCGGTTGATTCTCCTCTAAACAAAGATTCGGATAAGTCTGTATTAGACGCTATCCCTGATGAGAATAATGGTGATCCTGCTTTATTGTTGCAAGATGAAGATTTAAATCGACATTTGGATATTTGGTTGCATCAATTAAATGATAAGCAAAAAAGAGTTGTGGAAGGGCGATTTGGATTAAATGGCCGTAAGATGTCAACTCTGGAAGAAGTTGGAAATGAAATTGGTGTTACGCGTGAGCGGGTACGGCAAATACAAGTTGAAGCCTTGTCAAAACTGAGAGATATCATGGAAAGAGAAGGATTTTCAGCCGAGGCTGTTTTTAACTGATATTTTGATTCTGACGACTAATAAGTAGTACAGTCTTTTATTCTTTTTGGGTAAAAGGCTTTAATGAGTGTGTTAAGTCAATTCATTCACAGAGCCGGACATTTTTAAGGTTCTATTCTTCGATCGAAAATAGGGCAGAAACAACATTCCTCCCATCCGCAATTAAAAAGTTATATGTTCTACATGCTGCTGCTGTGTCCATTATTTCAACACCGATTCCCTGCCGTTGAAACTGAAAAAGAATATCTTGGTCAGGAAAGTGTAAATGTTTGCCAGTACCAATCACAACTAGCTCTGGATTAAGGCTGGAAATTAGGCTTATATCATTATCTTCTAAAGAATGCGCTGTCGTGTTTGCCCAATCGATGATTAGATTATTGGGGCTAACAATAAAGTTGTTTGTTAATATTAGTGTGTTGTCTTCAACTTGGTTTTCACTATTTTTCAAGACTTGTGCTTTATCGGTTTCAGGGATGTAGACTACGATTTTTCCGGGGGCGTATGAACGGATAGTGTACGCTGAAACATTGGTGTCTGGATTTATTTGCAAAAGTTTTTCCTATCACTGAATTTTAATTGAAAATGATAATCAACAACTCAGTGTATTGTGAAAGTGTTCTTTAAACAATGGCTAAAATTCAACATGGTTTTCATTGACATGATGAACCGGCGCAAGTATGGTTTGCGGTTTTATTTGTAATAGATTTAATTGTATTCAGTTAGCAAATCGGGCTTGTATAACTGATTAATTTGTCTCACCTTTATATAGATCCATAACGGGCAAAATAACGTGTTTTCAGATTTTCAACGAATTCAACGCTTACCACCATATGTCTTTAATATTGTTAATGAATTGAAAGCAGATGCGCGCGCGCGCGGTGAAGATATAATCGATTTTGGCATGGGGAATCCCGACCAGCCAACGCCAAAACACATTGTTGATAAATTAGTGGAAGTAGCGCAGCGAAAAGATACACATCGCTATTCAGTGTCAAAAGGTATTCCCCGATTACGTAAAGCAATATGTCATTGGTATGATAAACGCTACCAGGTTAATCTAGATTTTGAATCTGAAGCGATAGTAACAATAGGATCAAAAGAAGGACTTGCACATTTAGCATTAGCAACATTGGGTACAGGTGACACAGTTTTAGTACCAAATCCAACCTATCCAATACACCCCTATGGATTTGTTATATCCGGAGCAGATATTAGACATGTACCTTTGGTTCCCGGAATTGATTTTTTTAGTGAATTAGAAAAATCGATTAAAGACACCTGGCCGAAACCGAAAATGTTGGTATTAAATTTCCCAGGTAATCCAACAACGCAATGTGTGGATATCGATTTTTTTGAAAAAGTTGTCGAAATTGCTAAGGAGCACAGTATTTGGGTGCTGCATGATCTAGCATATGCTGATATTGTGTTCGATGGCTATAAAGCACCTTCAATATTGCAGGTAAAAGGAGCTAAAGATGTCGCGGCAGAATTTTTTACCTTGTCAAAAAGTTACAATATGCCGGGTTGGCGGGTAGGATTTATGTGTGGAAATCAAACTCTCATAAATGCCTTGGCGCGTATAAAATCTTATTTAGATTACGGTACATTTACACCAATCCAAGTGGCTGCAATTACCGCACTGGAAGGTCCACAAGATTGTGTGACAGAAATTAGAGATTTATATAAAGAAAGACGAGATGTGCTTTGTGATGGTTTGAATAATATTGGCTGGCAGGTGGAAAAACCAAAGGCTACTATGTTTGTCTGGGCTAAAATTCCAGAGCAATTTCAATCACTGGGCTCGTTGGAGTTTTCAAAGTTGCTCATTAAGCATGCTAAGGTTGCGGTATCGCCTGGTATTGGTTTTGGTGAATACGGAGATGATCATGTTCGATTTGGATTGATTGAAAATGCCCATCGAACACGACAAGCCATACGTGGGATACGAGATATGTTTAGATTACAGAATTTGAAGGGAGAATAAATTGGAGCCAGTAAAGATTGGTTTATTGGGATTAGGTACTGTAGGTGGCGGTACAGTCAATGTACTAAAGCGAAATGCAGAAGAAATCTCACGTCGCGCTGGTCGTGGAATTATTGTTTCTCATGCTGCAGCAAAAGATATTTCCAGAGCGCGAAGTTGTGATGTGAGTGATATTGCGCTAACAACCAATCCCCATGAAGTGGTTGAAAATCCAGATGTGCAAATTGTTGTAGAGTTAATTGGTGGCGATGAGTTGGCTCGAGAGTTAGTAATGAAAGCCATAGCGAATCGAAAGCATGTTGTTACTGCTAATAAAGCACTTATTGCAAAATATGGAAATGAAATTTTTTCAGCCGCTCAAAAAAACGGGGTAATAGTTGCGTTTGAAGCCGCCGTTGCTGGTGGAATACCGATAATTAAATCCATACGAGAAGGATTGTCTGGAAATCGAATTGAATGGATTGCAGGTATTATTAATGGTACCGGTAATTTTATTTTGACTGAAATGCGTGATAAAAACAGAGATTTTGCTGACGTATTAAATGAAGCACAAAGACTAGGGTATGCTGAAGCAGATCCAACATTTGATATTGAAGGAATAGATGCTGCCCACAAATTAACAATCCTGGCATCTATTGCGTTTGGCATTCCATTACAGTTTGAAAAAACTGCGACTGAAGGAATAACAAAAATCACACAAGATGATGTACGTTACGCAGAAGAATTGGGATATCGAATAAAACATCTGGGTATTGCAAAGCGAGCGATGGAAGGTATTGAGTTGCGAGTTCACCCAACATTAATCCCAGAGCGACGACTGATCGCTAACGTCGATGGCGTAATGAATGCGGTGTTAGTCAAAGGAGATGCGGTAGGGCCAACGCTTTATTACGGCGCTGGGGCAGGATCTGAAGCAACTGCATCAGCTGTCGTAGCTGATATCATTGATGTTGTGCGAAGTTTAACATCGGACCCCGAAAATCGTGTACCACATTTAGCATTTCAACCAAACGCAATTAGTGATATACCAATATTACCACTTCCCGAAATTGAGACGGCGTATTACTTGCGAATGAATGCAGATGATAAGCCTGGCGTATTGGCTGAAGTAACTCAAATTTTAGGAAAAGCAGAGATATCCATCGAAGCTGTCATTCAAAAAGAGCCGGCTAGGCCAAATGCCTTAGCAGAAATTATTATGTTGACCCATAGAGTAAAAGAAAAACAAATGATGGGTGCAATTGAATCAATAGAAAGTCTACAAAACATACCCAATAAAGTGACTTTCATTCGGATGGAAACACTAGATAAAAATTAAAGAGGTTTTGTAATGCCATTCAGACAACGTTATACCGGATTAATAGATAAATACAGAGATCGATTACCTGTACATGATGATACTCGCATTATTAGTCTTGGCGAAGGAAACACACCCCTTATACGCTTAAACAACATTCCAAAATTGTTAGAAAAAGATATTGATATATACGTGAAGTACGAAGGACTAAATCCCACAGGTTCATTTAAGGATCGTGGTATGACAATGGCGGTTACCAAGGCTGTTGAAGAAGGAAGTAAGGCAATCATTTGTGCATCAACAGGAAATACATCTGCGGCAGCCGCAGCTTATGCAGCACGAGCAGGAATATCTGCATTTGTATTAATCCCAGATGGGAAAATTGCCATGGGAAAACTTGCACAAGCAATGATGCATGGTTCAACTGTGATTCAAATCAAGGGAAATTTTGATGAAGGCATGCGATTAGTGAAAGAACTTGGGAACCAAGTTCCGGTAACAATCGTGAATTCTATTAATCCGTTTCGTTTACAAGGACAGAAAACAGCATCCTTTGAAATTGTGGAAGAATTGGAAGCATGTCCAGACTATCATTGTTTACCCGTTGGAAATGCGGGTAACATAACCGCACACTGGATGGGTTACAACGAATACTTTGAACAAGGCATCGTTAATAAGCGTCCAACGATGGTAGGGTATCAAGCCAGTGGTGCAGCACCCTTTTTGCGGGGTGAAATGGTTGATGAGCCAGAAACAGTCGCGACAGCCATTCGAATTGGTCATCCACAATCTTGGGATGGTGCGTGGAAGGCACAGAAAGAATCGAATGGTTGGTTTGATGAAGTGAGTGATGAAGAAATTTTAGCGGCGCAAAAAATGCTTGCTAGAAATGAAGGTGTTTTTTGTGAGCCAGCATCTGCAGCATCACTAGCCGGTGCAATGAGAGATATTAAATCGGAAAAAATTCCACAAGGCTCTAAAATTGTGTGTACCCTTACAGGACATGGATTGAAAGACCCTGATACAGCAATTAAGCAATGTAGTGGCGAAATACTTACAGTGGATGCGACATTGGAGTCAGTTAAAAAAGCCATCCAGAATAATATGTAAGTGGTGTGAAAATAAAAATTTTCAAAAAACGATAACCCTGTCACCATTTAAATTGTATGTTGCTATGGTAAAGCAGGATAATTCGTCGATAAGAGTAGTATTGTAGGAATGTGGGTAAGAACTATGTCAAATAACGTTAAGCTGGTAATTGAAAGCGTTCGCGAAGACGGAAAAAAATTTCGTCCCAGTGATTGGATCGAGCGATTGTCTGCCAATATGGGAACATTTGGACCAGATCATCGATTGCATTATGCGAAAACCGTTAAGCCAGCCATGGTGAACGGGGAAAAATGTTTATTAGTTGATAAGTCGTTGGAAGTTGAAAACCCAGCCGCATTTCAATACATAATGAATTTTGCAAAATCGAATAACCTTCGATGCCACGACCAATCTATGGAAGACGCTGCCTAGAAAAAGGTCAGATTGACATGATTGAAAAGCCTGAAACTAAATCAGGCCTTTCCATTTCTCTATCGAATTTATTTCAATTCAATAGAAAATTTAACCGATGTGTTTTTCCTTAATTTCATCAAGTGTTTTACAATCGATGCATAATGTCGCGGTAGGTCTCGCTTCAAGACGTCGAATCCCAATTTCAATTCCACATTCTTCGCAGTAACCATATTCGCCAGATTCAACATCAGCTAAGGATTCATCAATTTTTTTGATTAATTTTCTTTCTCTGTCTCGTGCCCGTAATTCCATTGTAAATTCGGATTCTTGAGTGGCGCGGTCATTGGGATCTGGAAAATTTGCTGCTTCGTCTTGCATATGATGCATAGTACGATCGACTTCTTGCATCAATTCTTTTTTCCATGAATTTAGGATGGATCTGAAATGTTCATGTTGTTTATCATTCATGTATTCTTCGCCCTTTTTTTCCTTATAAGGCGTAAAATCTTTAAAAATGACAGACTGATTTTCAGCTTTTTTCTTTCTTGCAGCCATTGATACGGATCTCCCATAAAATACCAAAGTCCAAGGAACTGGCCTTTTTACCAGAATTTATACCCACTAGCAATAAAATCTGCTCAATCACAGACATTAATGCAAGTTATTGATTCAGCTACATCTTAAATGCTGATTTGTAGCGATATGTTAATCAGAATTAACGACTCACTGAATATTTTGAATCTTTTGAATTAATCTGTCTTGAACAGTTTTAACTAGGTTAAAATAATAGTCGGAGATTTGCCTGTGTAAATGGGAAATGATGAAAACAAATGATTTTAGAGAGAGAATGAATGACTGAATTAAAAGCACTCATATTTGATGTGGATGGAACATTGGCAAATACTGAGGAATTCCATCGCCAAGCGTTTAACAAAGCCTTTTCTGAATATAATTTAGACTGGAACTGGTCAGTCGAAACTTATACAAAATTACTAAAAGTGACAGGTGGTCAAGAACGCATACGTCATTATATAGACAACTATCTACATGATGTGGACACTCAAGCGTTATATAAAATGGTACCTGACCTTCATCAATATAAAAATTCCCATTATCAATCTTTAGCTAAAGCTAAACAAATGCCTTTGCGCAGAGGTGTTGAGCGAATCATAAATGAAGCCAAGGAAAAAGGAATGATATTGGCGATTGCCACTACAACCAGTGCGACAAATGTGAGTGGATTAATAAACGCGACGCTCGGCGAGCAAGCTATGGAATGGTTTGCAGTGATAGGAGATGGAAATAAAATTCCAACCAAAAAACCAGCGCCGGATGTCTATGAATATGTATTAGAAGAATTGGGTTTGACTGCACAACAATGTATTGCACTGGAAGATTCCCAAAATGGTGTAAAGGCTGCGACACAAATTGGGATTCCAACCATAATCACATTGAATAATTACACTAAGGAAGATAATTTTGATGGCGCAGCTATCATATTAGATAGTTTTGGTGAGCCAACGCAACCTTGTCAAAAAATTTCCGGCGACGTCAGTGTTGAAGGATATGTCGATATAGACACAATTAAACGTATTCACAACAACGCGGTAAATTAATGAAGCACAAAATTGCCACTCGAATGGCATCATTTGCGCCATTTCATGTCATGGAATTATTGGGGCGCGCCCGAGAATTGGAATCTCAAGGAAAGTCAATTATTCATATGGAAATTGGTGAGCCCGATTTTTCAACGCCACAGACGATTGTAGACGCGGGCATAACAGCATTAAAGAATAATCAAACAAAATATACTCCATCATTGGGATTACCCCAATTGCGTGAAGTCTTAGCCGAGTTTTATCAACATTATTTTTGCGCTCCAATTTCCCCACATAATATTGCGATAACACCAGGGTCATCTGGCGCACTGTTAATAGCGTGTGGCGTGTTAGTTAATCCAGGGGATGAAGTGTTGTTAACGGATCCTGGATACCCTTGTAATAAACAATTTGTACAATTGATGGGAGGTGTTCCGCGATTCATAAATTTAAGTGAAAAGAATCAATATCAAATTGAATTAGAACAAATTAAATCCCATTGGAATGAAAAAACTCGCTGCATATTTTTAGCATCACCATCTAATCCAACTGGTAGTGTTATTCCACAAGAAATATTAGCTGAAATAGCAAAATTTGCGGAATCCAATAATGGTTATGTCATATTGGATGAAATTTATTTAGGCTTAAGTTATCAGTCGGAAATAAAATCATTTGCGGGTAAATTTGATAACGTATTTATTGTCAGCAGTTTTTCTAAATTTTTTTGTATGACAGGTTGGCGAGTGGGTTGGTTGATAGCGCCAACTGAATTTATGTCATCAGTCGATAAAATGGCGCAGAACGTGTTTTTGGCTGCCAGTACGCCGTCGCAATATGCAGCCTTAGCCGCATTTCAACCGGATACCTTAGTGACATTAGAGCAGTATCGAGACGAATTTAAAAAAAGACGTGATTATTTAAGCCAAGCCGTACAACAACTTGGTTTTGATTTATCAGAAGTACCGCAAGGCGCTTTTTATTTATATTTAAATTCGAAAAAGTTTTCAGAAGATAGTAGTGAGCTTGCTGAATCATTATTGGAGAACGCTGGTGTGGCAATTACGCCGGGAAAAGACTTTGGTGTAAATAACACAGAATCTCACATCCGTATTGCCTACACCACTTCCCAAAAAAATTTAGAAATCGGCATTCAGCGAATTGCTGATTATCTTGCTTAATTTGCCAGATAATTATTTGCGGTGTTGATAATACAAGATCAATTCTAAATATGCTCTGTGTAATAACTCGAATCTACCCATCAAAATCAAATATGGATCAATAATTACCCGAATCTACTGTATTTTCTTAGGGAATTATCAAGTAATTTCCCATTCAGTCGAATTAGAGAAGAATGGAAAATCGATTAGTTCCCCATCGAGGAAGTTAGACCCAGTTTCATGGAACAGAAAATATTAAAGGAAGAAGACCTAGAGATCGGCAAGCCCGTAGATTGGCATATCTATGATGGTAAGGGACGCTTGTTGCTTAAAAAAGGCATGGCTCTAAGAACAGAGGGTCAGATTCGAAAGCTGATAAGCCTTGAATCATATGCAAAAATTGACGAATTTTCCATAATAGAATTAAAAAAAGTTTCCATTAGTGATGAGCTAAGTCCATTTCATGCAATAGAAAATGTGTTGTCACAACTAAAACGCTTGTTTAATGAAATTGTTCATCAGCCAGCCGACCAGAAAAAACAGTTTGTCAATCGATTTACCGATCTCAGCAAAAGTATAATCGATTTGTGTGAATATGATCTAGACGCCACCATTGGTGCCATACATATTGGACAGGGGTACGATTACACTATTGTGCATCCATTACATTGCGCAATTTTATGTTATGTGTTGGCTACATCAGCTGAATTTGAAGAAGAGCAAATTATCTCAATTACCAATGCTGCATTAACGGCAAATTTGGGAATGTACGAATTACAAAAAGAACTTACCAAACAAATGACCAAACTATTGCCAGAGCAGCGCGAAGAAATTGACAAACATACCATGCGAAGCGCTGTATTATTAAAGCGAATGGGTGTAGCTGACAAACTTTGGTTGGAAATCGTATTACAACATCATGAAAAACAAGATGGCACAGGGTATCCAAGAAAATTAGCCGGAAAAGAGTTTGTACCAGAAGCTAGAATTGTTGCCTTGGCCGATCGCTATCATGCCATGGTATCTCCCAGAAATTATCGCGAAGGATTATCACCCACAGAAGCATTAAAAATGATTTTCCAAGCTCGCGGAAAAGAAGTGGATGAAAGTTTAGGTGCTGTTCTAATAAAAAAAATGGGGATATATCCACCTGGTTCAATTGTAAAACTGGCAAGTTTAGAAACAGCAATTGTGACCAGGCGAACGGAAAATAAAATGGCACCGAATGTGAAAAGTATTGTTAATCCTGATGCGCGACAATACGGCAGACCAAGAATACGAGACAGTAGTCACAAAAAATTTAAAATTATTGGCCTGTGCCCAGCACCGCAAAATTATCGATATAATCTTGCATCACTCTGGGACTATGAAATCGAATCGAGTTCCGACTCAGGCGAAAAATAAATATCACTATTTTACTTCTACGGTGTTTTCAACTTCCTGTTCTTTTAAATGATCAAGATAAATCAATGTCGCACCCGCGACCGCACTGGGTAGAATAAAAAAGTTTATTATTGGAATCATGGTTCCAAACATTGTCATAGCGCCAAAGCCAAAGACCAAAAGTCGTTTTTGCTTTAACAAACCTCGTTGTGCTTTAAATGCAATATTATGGTTTGAAAGTGGGTAGTCAAAATATTGCACACTTAACATCCATGCGCCAAATGCTAACCAAGCAGCTGATGCAATGATATTCACACCGGGAATAAAAAATAAAATGATAAATGGCAGGCTTCGGCTCATGGAATAAAATAACTTATTAAATTCTTCCTTTATTGCAGGGCCAATGTTCACAATCGCGCTGTGCCAAGGGGAATCATCATTGAGCTTAACGCCTGTCACTTTTTCTTCAACGGCTTCCGCTAATACGCCATTGAATGGTGCGCTAATAAAATTTGCAATAATAGTGAATGTAAAATAAACCAGCAAAGTACTTGCAGCAGCAATACAAAACCAGATTAACCAATCTAACCATTGCAACCAACTTGGTAAATCTGCCATTAACTGATCAATCCAATCACTTAACCAGCTCATCATAAACCAGCCACAAACGGCAAATACTAGAATGTTAATGATAAGAGGCACGACAACAAATGGCCGAATGCCTGGCTGATTGAGCATACCAAAGCCTTTGAATAAATACATTGCACCGGAAACGGGATTATTTTTCATCGTATAAAATCTCTTGAATGTTAGGTTATTGTTGTCTCAAAAAGCCTTGTTTCGCTAACAAAGCTGCGCCATATGCGGCTTCATCTATTTCAGCATTGATTATGGGAATTCCGCAAATCTTTTCTCGAATGATTCGCCAATTTTCATTGCGACTACCGCCGCCAAGCGACATGATTTTTTTTGGTTTTGGTGCGCCCAATGCAACTAATTTTTCGTAAGCTAAATGTTCAACTTTTGCGATGCCCTCAAGAATGGCTTGAAAAAAAACACTATCATTATTGGGCCGTGGACTGAGTATTGGGATTAAATCGGGATTATTAATCGGGAAGCGCTCACCCGGTGACGAAAGTGGATAATAGTCTAAACCAGTTAACTTGTTAGGGTTTATTGTGTTGGACAATTGTTGAATTTGCTGATCATCAAAAAATTGTCGTAAAACCGCTCCGCCGCAATTTGATGCACCACCGACTAGCCAAACATCGCCAAAGCGATGACTATAAATTCCAAATTTAGCATCGTCGATCGGTTTGTCAGAAACAATTTTAATAACAAGGGTAGAGCCAAGCGAACTAACCGCAGTGCCAATCTCTAAATCTTTCACAGCAATCGTTGCTGCAATACTGTCTGTCGTACCGGCAATAATTTTAACACTTGGGTTGAAGCCAAATTGTTCTGCCACAGAGGGTGCAATTTGGCCAATTAAGTCTCCCGCTTGAAATACAAACTTGGGTAAAGAGGCCGTAATATCCAGCTTGTTCATCCAGTTAGGCCATTGTTGCAATTTTGCATCATAGCCCATTTTCAATGAATTGTTTTCATCACTAAAATCAAAGCGCTTTAATAAGCATCCTGTCAGCCAATCTGCCTGATTTAAGCATAACGCATTTGGTATTGAAAAATCGGATATCAATGAAATGCACTTAGCTAAACTGGAACTACTGCTGGATGTTAGGTGATTATCGGGCGCGACCGATTCAATTTTTTTTGCGGAAGTTTTATTCGCATTATCATTATACATGTATGCGGGAGATTTTATCTCACCATTTGAATCACTTAACAGAACACTGCCAGATGTGCCATCAATGCAAATGCTGCAGACATTCAATAGCGGAAAAATCGTGTTTAACTCATTTAATAATCGCGTGAATGCATTCCACCAATCCAATGGATTTTGCGTTTGGTGATGATTAATTATTTTAGATGGTGGCAATTTAACGGAAGTTTGTGCGCAAACAGAATTATTCTCATCAATAACAAAGGCACGCACGCCACTGGTACCAAAATCAACGCCTAAAAAATAATGCATTATGACGAGCCCGCATTTCTCACAGGAATCACCAATTCCCACTTGATCCTTAATCCCACAATGAATTTTCTTCCTTCGGAAAAACAGTTCGTATTCCGCTTAATCAGAAAATCCATTGTGGGATCAATTCTCTGCGCGATAATCTCGCGATCCTGAAAGAAATGTGGGCTAGGGCAATTGCACATTTTGTGGCGCTGTCCAATTTTCATTTTTATGTTCAGCAACTACGGTTGTATAAATACCACCACGTACATTGAATTCAGCCGTGACTCTCATGAATCTAGGATCACACACTGCCACAAGATCGGCTAAAATATCATTAGTGACTTTCTCGTGAAAAGCACCTTCTTCACGGAATGACCAGATATACATTTTTAATGATTTTAGCTCTACACAGTTTGATTCTGGAACATATTCCAACAAAATGGTGGCGAAATCCGGTTGGCCTGTTTTTGGGCACAAGCAAGTAAATTCTGGAATGCGAATTCGAATAGTGTAATCAGCATCGGGATTAGGATTAATAAATGTTTCAAGATTTTTACTCGCGTGGCTAGGCATGACTTATACTCTATGTTAATTTAAACGGTTATTTTGGTGCTTTTGGAGCAGCGTATTTTAACAGCGTGGCGTGTCATGGCCAATGATTGTTTTCTCGCTTGGATAATTCAGTAAGTACTTTTTTAATCAAACACATGACTAAACAGTTGTACGGAATTTATGCGTCTAAGTAAAATTAAACTGGCGGGATTTAAATCTTTTGTCGATCCGACTACGGTTCATTTGGTAAGTAATCTCGTCGGCGTTGTTGGCCCAAATGGTAGTGGTAAATCCAACATAATTGACGCGGTTAGATGGGTTATGGGAGAAAGCTCTGCAAAGCATTTGCGCGGTGGATCAATGGCCGATGTTATATTTAGTGGATCCAGTGCGCGCAAACCCGTTGGGCAAGCATCGGTAGAACTCAGTTTTGATAATACCGTTGGTCAAAAGCTTGGTGGCCAATATGCCGAATACAATGAAATTGCCGTTAAACGACTGGTGAGTCGAGATGGACAATCTACCTATTTTTTGAACGGTGCTCGTTGTCGCCGCCGTGATATCACCGACATATTTCTTGGCACAGGGCTCGGCCCACGCAGTTACGCCATCATTGAGCAGGGCATGATTTCTCGATTGATAGAAGCCAAACCCGAAGATCTCCGCACCATGCTTGAAGAAGCAGCAGGTATATCAAAATACAAAGAACGGCGTCGCGAAACTGAAAATCGCATGAGTAATACCAAGGATAATTTAACTCGAATCAATGATCTTCGAGAAGAATTGGACAAACAGCTAGAAAAATTACAACGACAATCCCGTACCGCTGAAAAATATAAAATTCTCAAAGATGAAGAGCGACAATTAAAAGGTGAATTGCTGGCCTTACAATGGAAAAATATCGACAAACTCGCTCGAGAAAAAGAATTCCGTGTTAGCCAATTACAAACAGAATTAGAATCAGAGATTGCAACGCAACGAAGCATTGAAACGGATATTGAAAAGCATCGAGAAGTACATATCGAAGAAACCGATATACTGAATGAAGTACAGGCTAGTTATTATCAGATTGGTGCTGAAGTTGCGAGTAAAGAGCAAAGCATCCAACACGTAAAAGAAAGACGACAAGAGCTTGAGCAAGATTTAAAACAAATAACACAAGATTATCAAGAAGCCAATTTTCATCAAAACGCAGATCAAACCCGTTTACAGCAATTAAGAACTAACATTGCTGAAATAGAACCTAAATTGGATATTGCCGAACAAAGTGCGAATGAAGCCAATTTGCTACTAGAAGAAAATGAAACGCAGCTCAATGATTGGCAAATCCAATGGGATGATTTTACACAAAATTCCAATAAGCCCGCACAAACCGCCGAAGTGGAACGAACCAAGATCACACATTTGGAAGATAAATCCCGCGAGTTAGAACAACGATACGAACGTTTAAATCAAGAACTCGCAAATTTAGATGCAAATCAGCAAAGCCAAGCGATAGAAGAATTACAAAATGCCATTGCAGAAATTCAAATTGTTGTGGATGAAATTCGACAAAGTCGCGGAAATTGTCAAGCTGCAATATCGGATATACGCATTCGTAGCCAAGAAATCAATGATGCACTGTCAGAAAAGCGCCAAGAAATGCAAAAACTCAGTGGACGAATATCTTCCTTGGAGGCATTACAGGAATCCGCATTGGGGAAAGGTGATTCGCAATTGGCGACATGGCTAAGTGATCGTCGTTTAGATCAATCGCCCCGATTAGCCGAAGGACTGCAAGTTAACGATGGTTGGGAAAAAGCTATTGAAACCGTACTGGGATTTCACCTTGAAGCTGTTTGTGTTGAAAACATGAACGAGGTTTACGACAACATTTCTGGTTTGTATGGTGATAATGTTTGTTTTATTGGGCGCGCTGACAATGCTGAGTTTAATGCCGAAGCAGGCTCTTCAGCGATTAGCTTAGCAACATTGAATAGCAAAATTGCTACGCAGTGGCCTGTGGATGGATTTTTAAACGGAATTTATTGTGCCGAGACTGTTGAGTTAGCAGTCGAGCAATTGGCTAATTTAAAAAACAATGAATCCATAGTGACACAAGATGGTATTTGGCTAGGAAAAAATTGGCTAAGAATTAATGAAGGAACGGATGATCATGCCGGTGTTTTGCAGCGCGAAAAAGATATTAAGTCACTTAACGAAACCTTAGCACAAACAAATGAAGTCATTACCGAACTAGAAAAAGAACAAGAAGTTTCAAAGCAAGCATTATATGAAGCGGAAGAAAGACGAGATGAGGTACAAGCGCAGCTCAATGATGAAGAGCGTCGTTTAGCGGAAACCAATGCAGAATGTCGTTCCAAGCAAAGCAGAATCGAACAAATCAACAATCGTCAAAGCCGTATTCAATCAGAATTGCAAGAAATAAAAAATAACATCACGCAAAATCAAGAAAAAGTGCAAGTATCGCGAAGTCATCTTGAGGAAGCGATGAATGCAATGGAAAATACAGAATTATTTCGTGAAGAAATGTTGAGAAAACGCGATGAAATTCGAAGTATTCTAAATGAATCCCGCGCGACTGCAAATCAAACCGGGCGTGAATTACAAACTTTGCAACTGCAATTACAATCTGATCAATCGTCACTAACTGCAACGGAAGAAAATCTGTCTCGTGTTAATCAACAAATGTCGACATTAGTCGATCGAAAAGCGCAATTGGAAGATGCCTTAAATGAATCCAACAATCCATTAGATGGGCTAAGTGAAGAGTTAGAGCAATTATTGGATTCACGCTTGGAAGTTGAGGAGCAACTGAAAGAGGTTCGTAAAAAAGTCGAAGCCATTGACGCAGAAATGCGAATTTTAAGTACAAAAAAGACTGATGCAGAACAAGCGGTCCAAAAAGCGCGGGAGGAAATGGATCAAGCGCGCATGGATACGCAAGCGTTAACAGTTCGTAGACAAACTATCCAAGAACAGCTTGTGGAATCTAATTATCAACTTGCAGAAATTCTTGAAACGCTACCAGAAGATTGTGTGTTGGAAGAACGAGAAAAAGAATTGGCTCAGTTGGCGCAAAAAATACAACGTCTCGGCGCAATAAACCTCGCTGCTATTGAAGAGTATAAAGAGCAATCTGAGAGAAAAGTGTATCTCGATAGCCAATACAACGATTTGGTTGAAGCATTGGAAACACTGGAAAATGCCATTAAGAAAATCGATAAGGAAACAAGAGCTAGATTCAAAGAAACATTCGATTTTGTGAATAATGGCTTAAAAGAAATGTTTCCAAAATTGTTTGGTGGTGGCCAAGCTTATTTAGAACAGACCAGCGAAGATCTATTAGATACCGGTATTTCAATATTAGCCAGGCCGCCAGGTAAACGAATTAGTAATATTCACTTACTCTCTGGTGGTGAAAAAGCCCTGACAGCAGTTGCTTTAGTCTTTGCCATTTTCCAACTGAATCCCGCCCCTTTTTGTATGCTAGATGAAGTGGATGCGCCTTTGGATGAAGCGAACGTTGGTCGATTTTCTAACTTAGTGAAAAGTATGTCTGAACAAGTACAATTTATTTTTATTAGTCATAACAAATCCACCATGGAAATCGCTGATCATTTAAATGGTGTCACAATGCATGAGCCTGGCGTATCCAGGATGGTTTCGGTGGATGTAGAAGAAGCGGTTGGATTAGCTGCAATGTAAAAATGTCGCTTTCTTAATGAAATATAAAATACAATAAAAAAATGTCCTTTAAGTAATAGTCGTTTTAAATACAGTGGAATCACCTTGTGTCGATATCGATGTAATACATTAAATGATTTATTAAAATGCGTTAGTATAGTACGAACAAATTCACCATTGAGGAATTGTAAAAATGGAAAACATAATTGACTTTTTCATGGATCCGTTGAGAGTCACATTAATTGTTGCTGGCATCGTAATTTTACTTACTATTGTGATATTTGGCCGCAATGCCAAAAAACGCAAAGAAGTGTTATATCGAGGGGAGCCGAGTAATAATAAAGAATTTTCATTTGGTGCGAAAAATTTTGATGTATTAGTGGATGAGGAGGTAAGAGTTCTACCCCCGCGTCAGACAGAAAGTGAAGTGCTAGGGCAAGCTAAACCAGGATTTCAAACCCATGATAAACAAAGTTATGGTCAGGCAGTTGATCCAGCATTAGCAGAAAAAAGTCATAAAGATGTCCACCGACACAACGTTTCAAATTCAGATTCTGATTTTTCAACAGCATATGAACTCAATTCATCAAAAACTGATGAAGTATCTCAATCCTATGAAATGCCAAACCAATATAAAACGAATTCCAATCCAAGCGTAAATAAACCTGTGCAACAACAAACCCCACATTCAGAAGAAAGCCTTAAAGTAGAAGCGCCAGATGCATACCATGAATCACCTACTATGGAGCGAAGAACTGAGGCAAATTCACCGCAAAAAGCAGGACCAAAGCGAGAAGAGACTCAACCTAAACAGCAGCAGTCGGTAAGATTTGTTGTGTTGCACATAATAGCCGCTAGTGGAAAACCATTTAATGGCATCGAAATCTCCGAAGCTGCTGCGTCTCTGGGAATGGCGTTAGGTAAACATAACGTATTCCATTTCCCGGCAAGTACTGCAGCAACGGGTGAGTCATCATTTTGTTTAGTGAATATGACAGAACAGGGCGATTTTGATATCAACAATCTTGCCGCATTTAATACCAATGGCATGAGTTTGATTATGACATTACCGACAAAAAATGCGACTGGATTAACAATTTTTTCAAATATGCTCGCTGTTGCGCAAGCGCTTGCTCGCAAGCTCGGTGGAGATATTTTAGATCAAACTAAAGTACCATTAACGGCGGATATTGTGACAACATTGCGTTCTGATATTGCGCAAATTGAATCAAGTGAAAAAGTTGGGAGTCCGGTTCCAGAGTTGTAATGGTAAACACTAAAAATGTAAAGCAATCAATCGAGTTACTACGTCAGTCATTACGCGAGCACAACCATCGTTATTATGTACTAGATGACCCTGATATACCGGATAGTGAATATGATCGTCTTTTTCATGAATTACAAACGCTCGAAAATCAACACCCAGACTTAATCACGCCAGATTCACCAACTCAGAGAGTTGGTGCTGAACCTATCCTCGCTTTTAATTCCGTACAACATAAGGTTCCTATGTTGTCATTAGGGAATGCATTTTCTGATGATGATATTCTCGAATTCGATCGACGTATTAGAGAAAGTCTGGATCTTGATACAATATCCTATGTTGCAGAACCAAAACTCGATGGCTTAGCGGTTAGCTTACGTTACGAAAAAGGCGAATTAACTCTTTGCGCAACCAGAGGAGATGGTAGTAAAGGGGAAGATGTTACTCACAATGTCCGTACCATAAAATCCGTACCACTAAAACTGATCGGTAAAACCATTCCAAATGTTTTAGAAGTACGTGGTGAAGTATTTATGCCAAAAAAAGGATTCGAAACCTTAAATCAAAATCAATTGGCAGCGGGTGAAAAAACCTTTGCGAATCCACGTAATGCAGCGGCGGGTAGTCTCCGTCAGTTAGACCCAAAAATCACTGCACAGAGACCATTGTCGATTTATGTGTATGGCTTAGGGGAAGCGGACGAGACATTTAAGCCAAAAAATCATTTCACTATGTTGGAAAAATTACAATCATTTGGTTTGCCTGTCTGCAATGAAATAAAATTATTAACCGGTCCCGATGCCTGTTTAGCGTATTATAAAAATCTTGGTGAAAAACGAAACTCCCTTGCTTATGAAATTGATGGTGTTGTATATAAAGTTAATGATATTGAATTGCAAACAAGAATGGGATTTGTCTCCAGGGCGCCGCGATGGGCGATAGCTCACAAATTTCCTGCACAAGAAGAAATGACAAAAATTTTAGACATTGATGTTCAAGTGGGAAGAACCGGTGCCATCACGCCGGTGGCACGATTAGAGCCGGTTTTTGTTGGTGGAGTAACAGTGACTAACGCAACCTTACATAATCAAGATGAAATTGATCGTAAAGATGTTCGTAAGGGTGATACAGTCATCATTCGTCGTGCAGGCGATGTTATTCCACAAGTTGTTAGTGTCGTAAAAACAAAACGTGTAAAAGGTGCTAGAAAATTTAAAATTCCTAATCAATGCCCAGTATGTGATTCTGATACATTTCGGATTGAAGGAGAAGCAGTTTCACGTTGCAGTGGAGGATTGTTTTGTGGGGCGCAACAAAAAGAAGCCATAAAACATTTTTCTTCCCGACGAGCAATGGATATTGATGGTCTTGGAGATAAACTAGTAGAGCAGTTTTTTGAAGAAAAATTAATAAATACCATTGCCGATTTATACCAATTAAAATTTGATGATTTGGTTAAATTGGAGCGCATGGCGGAAAAATCCGCAAATAATTTATTGGAAGCCATCGAAAAAAGTAAAAATACAACGTTGCCAAGGTTTTTGTATGCATTAGGGATACGTGAAGTTGGAGAGGCGACAGCGCTAGCACTTGCCAGTTATTTTAAAAATTTAAATGATGTCATGACTGCGAGCAGTGAGACTTTACAAAAAGTCCCGGATGTTGGGCCTATCGTTGCAGAGCATATCGAAACATTTTTTCAACAAGCGCATAATATCGAGGTTATCGAAGCGCTATTAGCGCAAGGTATTCACTGGCCCGCAGTAGAGCGAGTCACTTCAACACAAATTCTTGACAAAAAAACATTTGTTTTAACCGGTACCTTGTCCGATATGCCGCGCAACGAAGCCAAAGCAAAACTGCAGGCCTTAGGTGGAAAAGTCACTGGCAGTGTCTCCGCTAAAACCAGTTTTGTCATCGCTGGCTCAGATCCCGGCTCAAAAGTCACTAAAGCGGAAAAATTAGGTGTGAAGATACTCGATGAAAATGATTTTGCAAAACTCTTAGAAAGTCCTCAAGAGTTTATTTAATCTCAATCGTCGCGCTCTTCCTCAATCCTTGAATAAAATCATTAATAATTTTATTCTGAGCAATCTTCATAATTTGCGCTTCCACTGATTCAAATGGTGGTGGGTCTACCTGACGGGAATTTTCTAATTTAATAACATGCCATCCGAAGCGGGTTTTAACAGGACGTTTGCTATAATCACCATGTTTTAATTTTGCTACCGCATCCGAAAATGGTTTAACCATTTGGTTGGGGGAAAACCAGCCTAAGTCACCGCCTTCATTGGCTGATGGCCCAGTGGAATGTTCTTTTGCGAGATTTTCAAAATTGCCGCCAGCATTTAACATTTCAATCACTTTATTTGCTTTGTCTCCATCATCTAACAAAATATGACGCGCGTGAAATTCTTTTGAAGCTGGGTCGACAATTTGAGAACGATATATCGCCTGAAGGACTTCTTGCGACGGTGGATTGTCACTTAACAATTTATTAATTCGAATGCGGGTCAATATGTTGCGAATCTGTTCTTGAATTTGTTCAACGACTAATTCATTTTTATCCAAGCCTGTGTTAACTGCATCTAGATAAATCAATTCGCGGTTGACCAATTCTGTTATCAATTCCTTTCGTTTTTCCACAGGAAAGTTTTTTCCTGGCGGCGCACCTAGACGTTTTTCACCATAGGTGACGAACGTTTTTTCAGTTATGACGGAATTGTTGATTTTCGCCACATAATTTTCATTACTATCGGCGGCACTTGAAGAAATGCAAAAAAACAGTACGCTTAAACAGAACGTTAATATGATAGATAATTTCATGTGTATTTTCACTTTTGATAAAATAAGATTTATTGTTATGGCTTATTCAAATTAGAAAGGTTTTTAAAACATTATTTTGGAAAAACCTGCTTGAATGGTTTTACAGTCACCTTTTCATATACCCCATTTAGTAAAAAGGGATCTTCATTTGCCCAAGATCTTGCCGCATTTAGGCTTGAAAATTCTGCCACAATAATACTGCCCGAAAAGCCTGCAGTACCAGGGTCTTCGTTATCGATATTGGGATTTGGGCCAGCTAATATTAATTTACCTTCATCTTGTAACGCTTGTAATCGCGCCAAGTGCGCAGGCCTATTAGCTTTTCGGTTTTCTAGACTATCAATTTTATCTTTGCAGACGATGGAATAGAGCATTAGCTTTCCTCGTTTTGTGCTTCTTTAATATAGCGGGACAGGTAAAAACCTTGTGCGATGACAAACGCAAAGGTGAGTCCGAACATGCCAAATAATTTAAAGTTTACCCAAGTATCTGTGTCAAAAGTGTAAACCACAAAAACATTGACCAATCCCAAAAATCCAAAAAATCCAACCCACGCGAGATTTAAACGATTCCAGATTTCTTTCGGTAACTCAATGCTGCCACCAAGCATTCTTTCGATTAAGGTTTTTTTACCAATGTACTGGCTACCTAGGAAAGCAATAGCGAATAACCAATTCACGACTGAGGGTTTCCACTTGATAAACATTTCATCCTGCAAGGCTAAGGTTAAACCACCAAATACAATGATGAGCACCAATGTCACCCAGTGCATGTTTTCGACTTTTTTATTGATAAAGTAAGAATACGCAACTTGTGCAATCCCAGCGACAATGGCGACTGCAGTGGCAACATATATGTCGTACAGCTTATAAGCAATGAAAAATAATAGTATGGGGAAAAAATCAACAAAAAATTTCATAGTAATCTTCTTGTCATTGGTTTGAATGAATTGTTTGCGTATGATAGCGGAATTGCATGGGGTTTCAATTTTCTTTTGTTTCTTTTAGAGAAAGTTTGTTCATCTTAATATTTCATCAGTCAATATTGATGAATTATTGTTATGAAAAAATCAAATCATTACTTTCTGACCCAATTAACAACAACAATTTGAGTAGTGTAATTTGTCAGCTATTCAATTCATTTGATTTTGAATTAATTTGGATTAATTTATTGATAAATCACAACATCGTGTTAATATACGCGTCCTTTCAGGTGCGGGGTGGAGCAGCCTGGTAGCTCGTCGGGCTCATAACCCGAAGGTCGTTGGTTCAAATCCAGCCCCCGCTACCAATT